>ENA-ORXU01000818-ORXU01000818.1-marine-metagenome-genome-assembly--contig:-NODE-818-length-31481-cov-3.907623_pt1 | contig 31481 bp, 37 predicted proteins | sample MGYA00237869_ERZ511484 | MGnify/ENA metagenome assembly ERZ511484 | reverse complement strand
GGTGGGCATTCAGCAGCCTGTGTGGGAGCCCGAGTGGAACCCTGCGCTCCGTGGCAACGCCAGCCCGTCGGACGCGGACTTTTACCAAGCCGAAGGCTACGTCCGAGAATGGACGTTCGGCGAGAGCAACAAGACCGGCGTCGGTCCCTTTAGTCTGGACGTTGGCGAGTCGATCACGCTGGTCTTCGTCGCCAGCGCGGGCTATCGGTTCGACGGTATCAAGAGCGCTGCCGATGCCGCCGAGTGGGCCTGGGAGCGCGGATGGGACATCGACAATGATCTTCCTGCACCACCTGCCCCGGACATCCGGATCTCGAGCAATCCGGAGGCTCAAGCCGTCGTCAACTGGACCGATGTCAGCGGCATTGACGCGGACGTTGATGGCTACAAGATCTGGCGCGAGCTGGAGGCCTATATGCGCCGCGCGATTGATGCGGGCGGCTATGCCGAGATTAAGACACCGCAGGTTATGGATGCGCGGCAGTGGGAACAATCGGGCCATTGGGGCAAATATCGCGAGAATATGTTCGTGGTTCCGGACGAGATTCCAAGCGTCGATGATGAAGCGCCCTTGGTTTCCGCCGATGCCGATATGATGGCGATCAAGCCAATGAATTGCCCGGCGCATGTGCTCGTGTTCAAACAGGGCATCAAAAGCTACCGCGATTTGCCGCTGCGCCTGTATGAAAATGGCTGCTGCCACCGCAATGAACCGCATGGCGCGCTCCATGGGTTAATGCGTGTGCGCCAATTTACGCAGGATGATGCGCATATCTTCTGCCGCGAAGACCAGATCGTGGAGGAAGTGCGCAAATTCTGCGAGATGGCGGACCGGATATACAATGATTTCGGCTTCTCCTATCAGATTAAGCTGGCGCTGCGCCCCGAACAACGGTTTGGCAGCGATGAAGATTGGGACAAGGCCGAAGGCGAATTGCGACAGGCCGTCGTCGATGCCGGGATGGCAAGCGAGGAATATGGCTGGGAAGAACTGCCCGGTGAAGGGGCGTTCTACGCGCCGAAACTGGAATGGCATCTAACCGACGCGATTGGCCGGACATGGCAGGTCGGCACGATCCAGTCAGACCGCGTATTGCCCGAACGGCTTGACGCAAGCTATGTGGGTGAGGATGGAAACCGGCACCGTCCGATCATGCTGCACCGTGCAATATTCGGCAGCTACGAACGCTTTATCGGTATTCTTGTAGAACATTTCGCCGGGCGCATGCCCGTGTGGCTCAGCCCGGTTCAGGCGGTCGTTGCCCCGATTGTTTCGGATATTGACGGCTATGCGAATGATGTGCTGGGCAAGCTGAAAGCCGCTGGCATCCGCGCTGATGCGGATTTGCGCAGCGAAAAGATCAACTTCAAAGTGCGCGAACACAGCCTTGCCAAAGTGCCGCATCTGTTCGTCGTCGGCCAGAGAGAGGCCGATGAAGGAACGGTCGCCATTCGCACTTTAGGCGAGAAACAACAGCGTGTAATGCAGCTTGATGAGGCATTGGCGATGATCTCGGCAGAGGCAACGCCGCCCGATCTGCGGTAAATGTTAATATCGGTTAACCATAACATTTAGCTTTGCCTTTGCCCCGTTTGTTTAAGCAGAAGGCATGTTCCGTTTTCCCATTCTATTGGCGCTTGCCGTTATCCTCATGCCGTCAGCTGCCCGTGCGATGGACGCTGATTTGCAATGCGTGCCCTATGCACGGGCGCTGACCGGGGTGGAGATACGCGGCGATGCGCATACATGGTGGGGGCAGGCCAAGGGCCGCTACGAGCGCGGATCACAGCCGCGTGTGGGCGCAGTAATGTCTTTTAAACCGCATGGCAGCAGCAGGCTGGGCCATGTGGCGGCTGTGCGCAAAATCATTGACGATCGCACGATCCTGATCAGCCATGCCAACTGGTCACGCATCAATGGCAAGCGCGGCCATATCGAAGAAAATGTGAAGGTCGTTGATTCGTCAAAACGCGGAGACTGGAGCCGGGTGCGGGTTTGGTACACGCCGAACAATGCTCTTGGCGGAACAAGCCGTCCGCTCAACGGATTTATCTACCCTGAAAAACTGCGCAGTGACAGCCAGGCCCGTAAGGCATTGGCCAGCCTGATCGGCCAGCGCGCACGGATTACACCTGCTGCCGAAAGCGCCGCATTCATCCGCATGGCTGACGCGGGGGCAGGGAAGAAGGCACGCGCACCGGCAAAGCGCCATAACCGTCCGCGCAAAATCAAACGTTTTTCACTGTCGCGCGGCACACTTGCCGATGTAAACCGCAAGGCGGTGAGCGAAGCGGCAGCTGCAAAAGGCCAGCCGGCCTCCGGTTCGCCAACCAAGGCGGATGTGATTGCAGAAATACTCGGTTCAATAGACGATTAGGCTAATTTCCGAATTTCCTCTGCGTCCGTCCATATTTGCCTTTGCGCGTTCCCGGACGGCCTTCGGTGGAACGGCCCTTAGGCCGTGTGACCTGATCGTCTGCAGGTAGCCCCAATTCGTCTGATTCCAGTTTCCGGATTTCATCGCGCAGGCGGCCCGCTTCTTCAAATTCCAGATCGGCAGCGGCGGTGCGCATCTTCTTTTCCAGATCCTCAATATAACCGCGCAGATTATGGCCGACCAAATTATTCTCGCCATCAGCATCAATGCCGACTGTGACGCCATCCTTGCTCGCGGTATCGGCGACGATATTGTGAATATCGCGCTTGATCGATGCGGGCGTGATGCCATGTTCTGTATTGTAGGCGACCTGTTTCTCGCGCCGCCGGTCTGTCTCGGCAATTGCGCGTTCCATGCTGCCGGTCATGCGGTCAGCATACAGGATCACACGGCCATCGACATTGCGCGCGGCGCGGCCAATCGTTTGCACGAGTGATGTCTCGCTGCGTAGAAACCCTTCTTTATCGGCATCCAATATCGCCACCAGCCCGCATTCGGGGATATCAAGACCCTCGCGCAGCAGATTGATCCCGACCAGCACATCATAAACGCCCAGCCGCAAATCACGGATCAGTTCGATCCGCTCCAGCGTTTCGACATCGCTGTGCATATAGCGGACCTTCAATCCCGCCTCATCCATAAATTCGGTCAAATCCTCCGCCATACGCTTTGTCAGCGTGGTAACGAGCGTGCGGTATCCCGCTTCGGCGGTTATCCGGCATTCGTTGATACAATCCTGCACCTGATCTTCCACCGGCTTGATCTCGACCGGCGGGTCAATCAGCCCGGTGGGACGGATCACCTGTTCTGCAAATATTCCGCCCGATTGCTCCATTTCCCATGGGCCGGGCGTTGCAGAAACGCTCACAGTTTGTGGGCGCATGGCATCCCATTCGTTGAAACGCAGCGGCCGATTGTCGATACAGCTTGGCAAACGAAATCCATGTTCGGCCAGCGTAATTTTGCGCCGATGATCGCCTTTGGACATGGCGCCGATTTGCGGCACAGTCTGATGGCTTTCATCGACAAAGAGCAAAGCGTTTTCAGGGAGATATTCAAACAGGGTTGGTGGTGGCTCCCCCGGCAATCGCCCGGTGAGAAAGCGCGAGTAATTTTCGATACCCGCGCAGCTTCCCGTGGCAGCGATCATCTCCAGATCGAAATGCGTGCGCTGTTCCAGCCGTTGATGCTCTAGCAGTTTGCCTTCCGCCTCCAGCTCTTTCAACCGTTCGGACAGTTCAAATTTTATCGCCGCAGACGCCTGTTTCATCGTCGGGCCGGGCGTCACATAATGCGAATTGGCATAAACGCGCACGCTGTTGAGTTTCGCGCCAGCTTTGCCGGTGAGCGGATCAAATTCGCTGATCTCCTCAATCTCATCCCCGAAAAAGCTGATCCGCCATGCCATATCTTCATAATGCGACGGGAACAGTTCCAAACTGTCGCCCCGCACGCGAAAATTGCCGCGCGCAAAGGCGTGATCGTTGCGCTTATATTGCAGCGCGACGAGCTTGCGGATAAGCTCGCGCTGATCGACGGTGGACCCTTTTTTCAGATCAAATATCATTGCTGAATATGTTTCCACCGATCCGATGCCGTACAGGCACGAAACCGATGCGACGATCAACACGTCATCGCGTTCGAGCAGGGCACGGGTGGCAGAATGGCGCATGCGATCAATCGCTTCGTTTACGCTCGATTCCTTTTCGATATACGTGTCGCTGCGCGGTACATATGCCTCGGGCTGGTAATAATCGTAATAGCTGACGAAATATTCGACGGCATTTTCCGGAAAGAAGCTTTTGAACTCGCCATAAAGCTGCGCTGCGAGAATTTTATTTGGCGCAAGAATAAGCGCGGGGCGTTGCAGCTGCTCAATCACTTTGGCCATCGTAAAGGTTTTGCCCGAACCGGTTACGCCCAGCAGCACCTGATCCTGTTCGCCTGCTTTTGCGGTCTCGGTCAGTTCACGAATCGCGGTCGGCTGGTCACCGGCAGGTTCATACTCGGACACCAGTTTGAATTTCTTTCCGCCCTCCACCTTGGCCGGTCGCTGCGGCCTGTGCGGCGTGAAATTCTCGTCCGTATCAGGCTCATCCAGCCCGCGTCTGATTACCAATCCGTCCATGCTGGTAATATGGGCAGCGCAGTGCCATTTGTCACCCCGCGATGCGCAAAGCCGTTGCCTTTTGCCCGGTCAAGCCACATGATGCAGCAGAACAGACAGATCACAATCGGAGAATGACGATGAAACGGATTTTGCTCATAGGCGCGGCTTCACTGGCCATAGCGGCATGTTCATCCGGTGATGCGGACAAGGACGGCGACGGCAATGTCAGCACGCAAGAGGCAAGCGCCGAGATGGCCGATGGCGGCAAAATGAATCTGACCCCCGGCGAATATGAGATGACGATTTCCTTCTCCGAAATCGATGCACCGGGCATTCCGGCAGAAGCGGCAGGAATGATGAAAGAGCAGATGGCCAAAGGCATGACCGTCAAGAATTGCGTCACTGAAGAGCAGATTGAAAATCCCGGCGCGGATATGTTCGGCGGGCAGAACGATGACAGTTGCAAGGTCGACAGTCTGGACCGGTCCGGCGATTCGATGAAGCTGCAAATGACGTGCAGTCCGCAGGGCGATATGAAGATGGTGAGCAACCTGGAGGGGAGCTTTGCGAAAGACAGCTACACCATGAATATCGAACAGCAGATGACAGGTATGCCCACCGGCGACATGACGTTGAAAGGCAAAATTGACGCCAAGCGGATCGGCGACTGCCCAGCCTGATCATATGGCCAACTCCCTTCGCGCCTCTATGTTGTGCCTTGGATCACTTAGCCTGCTGTTAAGCGGATGCAGCTTCGGCGATGACGATGCGGACGATGGCAGCGTGGTTACCAGCGAATATCGTCAGGCGGCTTTAGCAAAAGCAGGGGTCGCCGAATTACAGCCCGGTCTGTGGGAATATACATTGGAGGTGGACAGCGTTCGTCTGCCCGCCATGGCGCGGAAACGCGAGGCTGATATCATCGAACAAATTCGCAGCAACGCGGCGCGCTCGCAATGCGTCTTGCAGGATGAGGCGCAGACGGTGCCGACCGGTTTGTTCGCCCCGAATGGCAGGGATTGCAGCTACAGCAAATTTGAGTTTGCCGGCAGGCAGATGCAGATCGCGCTGTCCTGCGCAATGGAATCGATGGGCGCGGTTGATATGGAACTGGCCGGCGAGATACAGGCGGCCGGATTTGACATGGACGCCGATATATCGGTGCGCCTGCCCATGATCGGGAAGGTTACGGCGCAGGGGAAATATATCGGCAAACGCACCGGCGATTGCGACTAGAAACCCTGCCGCTGGTCGCCACCGCCAACGCCATCGCCACCGCAATAGCTAATGCCGCTTTTCCTCTTCTTCGGCAGCCGTAACCAAACTTTCATCACCTCGTGTCTTCCACAGCGACCACAGTACCCCGCCAGCGATAAGACCGAATGTGACGACAAGGCTAAGCCAAGGCGGGAATTTCGCGCCACCGAGCACAAAGTCAGACACGAATATTTTGCTGCCGATAAACACCAGCACCAACGCAAGAGCATATTGCAGATATTCAAACCGGTGGATCATCGCTGCCAGCGCAAAATATAACGCCCGCAGGCCAAGGATCGCCATAATGTTGCTGGTATACACAATGAACGTATCGGTGGTGATCGCAAAGATCGCCGGGACGCTGTCGATCGCGAACACCAGATCGGCAATGTTAATGACGATCAGGGCAAACAGCAGCGGGGTCATCCAGCTTACGAGCTTTCCGCTTTTCGGGTGCGGCGCTTTTACGATAAATTTCTGGCCGTGCAGATCGGGCGTCACGCGCAGATGGCGCTGCGCGAATTTGACCAGCTTATTGTTGCCAATGTCCATTTCTTCGTCATCGGTGAACAGCATTTTTGCGCCCGTGAAAATCAGGAAGGCTGCGAAAATATAGAGCACCCAATAATAATTCTGAACAAGCGCCGCGCCGCCCGCAATCATCAGCCCGCGCAGGACGATAACGGCAAGTATGCCCCATAGCAGCGCGCGATACTGGTACTTTCGGGGAATTGCGAAATAGGTGAAGATCAGGCTGATTACGAACACATTGTCGATCGACAACGCCTTTTCGATAAAATAGCCGGTATAGTATTTCATGCCCAGATCGGCCCCGCGCGCATACCATATCCAAACGCCGAACAGCATGGCTATGGCGATATAAAATACCGATAGTTTCAGGCTTTCGCGGATGCCAAGTTCGCGATCGTCCTTATTAAGCACACCCAGATCAAAAGCGGTCAGTGTGATGACGATGACCAGAAAAACGATCCAGAACCAGAAAGGGGTTCCGAGCCAATCCGTGAATAAAAAATCCATATGTATAGTGACTTTCGGTGCTGTTGCAGGCGCGCGCCCGGGGGCTGCTACGATAGACTCAACGCTCCCCTAACAGCTTTACACCAAAAGTGGACAAAAAAGCGCCCGCCGCCTGCGCGTGAGGGGACACGCAGACGACGGACTAGACGGTAATGAGATGGGGTGTGATTAAGCGGGGCTGGCTTGTGAGCTTTTCAGCTGCCTAAGCTGGTCTTTCACGGCCAGCTTCATTTTCTTCAGTTTGGCCAGTTTCATGCTATCCGGCCAGCGCCGCTTCGTCTCCGAGCGCAGCTTTTCTTCCAAAGTGCCATGATACCGATTTAACCGCGTAAATTTCCTAGACATTCATCGTTCCTCTCGAACAGAAAAGTTATGTTCAATCGGATGTCCGGTGCCGGAGCAAAGGCGCCTATATCGAGTATTGAGGGATGGGAAGTAAGAAGCCGCCCGCAAACCAACACCAGACTAATCCGATGCGGCCGACATCACGTTTAACCGGTTATCTATCGATAAACCGGCCGAACGCCAGAGGGGCCCGGTCCGCATTTTTGAATTAGAGCGATTCACTCCGAATTGCAAGAACAATCGGCATGGCAGGGAAATTTTTCCGGCCCGTTCCTAATCGCGAAGCAATTCGTTGATACCGGTCTTGCTGCGTGTTTGTGCATCGACGGTTTTGACGATCACTGCGCAATACAGCGCCGGGCCAGCGGCGGCATCCGCGGTGGCCTTTGGCGGCATAGTGCCGGGAACGACAACAGCGTATGGCGGAACCTTGCCGATATGAATTTCGCCGGTGGCGCGGTCCACGATCTTTGTCGATGCGCCTAGATAGACGCCCATCGACAGCACGGCGCCTTCGCCCACAACCACGCCTTCCGCAACTTCGCTGCGCGCGCCGATGAATGCGCCATCCTCGATAATTACAGGCCCGGCCTGCAAAGGCTCCAGAACACCGCCGATGCCTGCGCCGCCGCTGATATGCACATTCTTGCCAATCTGCGCGCAGCTGCCGACGGTGGCCCAGGTGTCGATCATCGTGCCTTCATCGACATAGGCCCCGATATTGACGAAGCTGGGCATCAGCACCACGCCCTTGCCGATAAAGCTGCCGGCGCGGGCCGCGGCACCGGGGACAACGCGAAATCCCGCTGCGCCAAAGCGCGCTTCATCCCACCCGGCAAATTTTGACGGCACTTTGTCATAGGCTGGTGCGCCAGCCGCGCCGCCGCTTACGACGCTATTGTCATTTAACCGGAACGATAACAAAACGGCTTTTTTCAGCCACTGGTTCACCTGCCACCCGTTGCCTGATTTTTCCGCGACCCGCGCGGTGCCGGCATCGAGCATCGCCAGTGCTTCGTTAACGGCATCGCGCACGTCGCCTGTCGTGTCGTGGGTTATTTGATCGCGGTTGTCCCACGCAGTGTCAACGATACGGGATAGAGCCTCGGTCATAATTCATCCTTACATTGGGCAGTGGTTGGCACAGCGTTTATTTGCAGCGCATCTATAGCGGTATCAAGCCATGCGGCAAGATTATCCGTGCGATAATCGATATGATCGTCATCGGCCAATGGTTGGCCAAAACCGATATTGCCATCAACCCACACGGTCGTCATGCCAAGCTGTTTGGCAGGGGCCAGATTGCGCGCCTGATCTTCAAAGAATATGGAGCGCGCCGGATCAATTCCCGTTTGTTGCAACAACGTGCGATAGGCGGTTTCATCCGGCTTCGGCAGATAGTTTATCGCATGGATATCGACGATCTGTTCAAAACTGTCCTGCATTTCCAGCTCCGCCAGCACCCGCTGCGCGTATGGCGCGTCGGCATTGGTGAAGATGATCTTGCGGCCCGGCAGCTTCGCCATCCGCGCCGCCAGACGCGGGGCTTTCTGCAAGCTGATCAGCGGAAAATCATGGACGAATTCCAGATAGGCATACGGATCCGTTTTATGTTCGGCCATCATACCCGAAAGCGTTGTGCCATATTGCAGGAAGAATTCCTTCTGCACATGGCGGGCATCGTCAGCGGATACGTTTAATGCCTGCGCAACAAACATTCCGATCCGATTGCCCATATGCGAATGGAGATTGCAAGATGCCGGATACAGTGTGTTATCGAGATCGAATATCCAATTGTCGATATGCTGCAGCGCCGCATCCATATAGCGTTCAGGGATTGACCACGATGCCGACGCCGGGTTCGGCTTCGTTCTTAAGCGTGGCCTGAAACGCATCGGCTGCGGCGATGACCCCGCTGCGTTCATCGATTGTCATCACGCCGCCGATGGACGCCAGAAACTTTTGCCAGCTCTCGCCCACCGCTTGGCCAAACAGCTTTGCGCCGCTTTCCTTTATCGCGGCAACCGCGTGATCAGGCGCGAAGAACAGGATCGGCTCCGGACCGGTGATGCCCTGCAGCCCCGCAGTTGGCGCGCCGGCATGGGTCGCCCCTACAAGGCAACTATATTTCAGGTCGCTGCCAAGCTGCGCGTGAATAGCTTTCAGCAGCGCACCATTGCCCGCGAAATCAACGACGACGCTCGGCTCCGCGGCAAGCTCGCCAATTGCATCATAATCCAACACGGCATCATACAGCCCGGTTGCAGTCACGAAATCCACATTGGCCTGCGATGTCAGGCCAACGCGTTTGATCGCTGGCGAACTTTGACGGGTGCAGCTGGCCAAGCCCATGCTGGTTTTCGATGATGCGCTCGTCATCACCATCGATTTGGCGCCATGCCACTGCACACCGCGAAACATATGCTCAATCAGATATCCGGTTTTAAACAGCGGCCCGAAAATCATGCGTTCATTCTCGTGATCAGGATCATGTTCGGGGTCGGCGGCGAGGCGGCTATACTGATTATAGATCGGCGACATCGGTTGCCGGTGGGGTGCTGCATCGACGAATCCCTGCGGCGTGACGCTGGCCGCTACCACGTCAAAATGCGTGCCCATGGGAAGATAGCCGAAGGCGCGTTCGCCCTTGGCAATATCGGGATGGTTGGATTGTTCCGCCCGCGCATGGCCCCACATCGGCACTACGCCAAATCCTTCGCCCGCAGGAAAGAAATTCCAATAGCCAAAACTGTCCCCGGCAATGGCATAGGTGACATTATTCGCCGTAACCGCAAAACTTTCCACTCGAAAGCGCACGGCGCCTTCGGCCAGCACAGGCATGCTGTCTTCATTCACCATCATATCCGTCAGGTCGCTGCGATTGACCCAGATTGTTTCTGCCATAACGCGCCCCTGTCCCAAATTGTTGTAGGTTAAACCATGAAGCTTTCACCGCACCCGCATGCGCCTGTCGCATTGGGATTGTTAAACGTGAAACCGGCGGTGAAATCATCCTCCACCCAATCCATAATGCTGCCGACAAGATAGAGCACAGACCCGCCGTCGATATAAAAATCGCCGCCGCTGGTTGTGATATGTTCGTCAAAGGGATCGGCCTTGGTGATATAATCAACCGAATAGGCAAGTCCGCTGCAGCCCCGGCGCGGTGTTGATAATTTCACGCCGACAGCATCTTCAGGCGCAGCGGCCATTAAATCCGCGATGCGCTGTTCCGCCGCCTCGGTCAACGTGACAGCAGCGGGCAATTTGCGTTCTGTGCTTTTCGTTTCAGTCATAATTATCTTCCAAATTCCGCCGGCATTATATGGCAGCCGAAATGATTACAGCATCCCCAGTTCCAGCCGGGCCTCATCGGTCATCTTTTCCGGCCCCCATGGTGGTTCCCAGACGAGATTCACCTCGGCATCCATTATGCCCGGCACAGCAGCAGCGCGCATCTCAACCTCTCCGGGCATCGATTCTGCAACCGGACAATGCGGTGTCGTCAGCGTCATCGTCACAACAGCAGCGGCGTTCGCTACCTCCACATTATAGATCAACCCCAGATCATAGATATTGACCGGGATTTCCGGATCGTAAATTTCTTTCAGCGCGTCGACAATCGCGATTTCCAGCGCGCTGTCATCACCGGCAGCTGCTGGGTCGGCTGGTTTCTGCGCAAGGAAACCTTCCAGATAATCCTTCTTGCGGCCCAGCTTTTCATTCGCGGTTTCGCTGGCCGTGTCGTTCGTATCGTCGCGCGTTTGTGCGGCGGTCATATCGTCAAGATCGACGCGGACTTTTGGCGGTTTGGTAACGCTGTCCACAGTTTCGGTTTTGATGTCGTTATCGCTCATCTTGTCATCCCATCATCCAAAAATCTTTTGCACACGGTGCAGCCCTGCGATCAAGGCTTCCACATCGCTTTCGTCCGAATAAATTCCGAAGCTCGCCCGCGCGGTGGCCGCAATCGCGTAATGATCCATCAATGGCTGGGCACAGTGATGGCCAGCGCGGATCGCCACATTCTCTTCATCCAATATAGTGCCGATGTCGTGCGGATGCACGCCCTGCATTCCGAACGAGATAATGCCTGCCGATTTTTCCGGCCCGTACAGTATAATCGAATTGATGTCCCGCATCGCATCGCGCGTTTTTTCAACCAGCGCCGCTTCATGGGCAAACGCGTCTTCCATGCCCAACGGCTCAACGAAATCAATCGCCGCGTGCAGCGCAATTGCCTCGGTAATCATGGGCGTTCCCGCCTCGAAACGTCCCGGTGCTTCGGCATAGCTTGTGCCTGCAAATGACACCTTGTCGATCATCGCCCCGCCGCCCTGATATGGCGGCATTGCGGCGAGCAGATCGTGACGCGCCCAAAGAACGCCGATACCCGTTGGCCCGTAAAGTTTATGTCCGGAAAACACGAAGAAATCGCAATCGAGTTCGGCCATATCAAGCCGCATCCGGGGCGCTGACTGGCATCCATCAAGCAACAGCTTCGCACCGACAGCATGCGCAGCTTTCGCCGCCCGCTTCGCCCCCAATATGCTGCCCAGCACATTTGATACATGCGCCAATGCGACAATTTTATGCGCTTCGGTCAAGTTGCTTTCCAGCCAATCGAGATCAATCCGGCCATCATCGGTCAGCGGGCAAACATCGATATGTGCGCCCACGCGCTGCGCCAACATCTGCCAAGGCACGATATTGCTGTGATGTTCCAGCTGGCTGAGCATAATCCGGTCGCCGGCCTTGATATTTTCGCCGCCCCAGCTGCTTGCGACAAGATTGATCCCCTCGGTCGCGCCGCGCACGAAAATGCACTCATGCTGCGTGCCTGCACCGATGAAGTCGGCAACACGCTGCCGTGCCGCTTCAAACGCCAGCGTCATATTGGCGGACCGGGCATAGACGCCGCGATGCACCGTCGCATAATCGCGGCCCAGCGCGTTGGACATCGCGTCGATCACGGCCTGCGGCTTTTGCGCTGTCGCACCAGTATCCAGATAATACCAAGGCTGGCCGTCGGCTGTAAGCATGCCGGGAAATGCGCCGCGGATATCCGCCCGCGTCATCGGCTGCATCGTTGCCTGCGTCATGGATTGCACGCTTTGAGACGCTGCTGTCGGGGTTGCCTGCGTTACGGACATGGGCCGACCACCCATTTCCCCGCGTCCTGCCCGCGTTGGCACATTACGCGATTCTGCGCTGTTTGAACGCCCCAGCCCGCACCGGCGAAATTCACCGTTAACCGCCATTGCTCACCGCGCACGCTATCGTCGAGATAGCCCATCGCAGTCATCAATATCTGCATCCTGCCGTCCGGTGCTTCGGCAAATTTCACTTCAAATTGCGGCCGGCCTTCCGCGCCTTCCGGATGTCCGCCCATGAAATGCCCGGCAATAGCAAGCGGCGAATCCCATAACCGTTTCGGTGCAGGCATCGCGGCAAATTCGCCGGTATAGGTGAAGCTGGAGGCAGACACGCTCGCTGCGCTTTCAATGCCAGCATCCTGCGCACAGGCTGGCAATGCGAGCGTTACCGCAATCAGGGCTGCGAGTATTCTCATACCAGTTCCGCCAGCTTCGCCAGCGCCCGTTCGGTCAATGCGTCCTGCGCTTCGGCCCCGTCAAAAGCGCCAGCGACAAATGCCTGCAGCATGATGCGTTTCGCGGCCTTTTCGGGCAAGCCGCGTGAGGCGAGATAGAATAAGGCTTGATTGTCCAGCTCGCCCACTGTCGCGCCATGCGCGCACAGCACATCGTCAGCAAATATCTCAAGCTCCGGCTTCGCATTCGCGGTCGCACTGCGGTTCAGCAGCATGGCCTTTATATCCTGCTCGCTGTCTGTTTTTTGCGCATCACGGGCAACGGCGACTTTGCCCAGATACGTGCCTGTCGCAGTATCAGCGAGCACGCTGCGCACGATTTGCTGCGATGTCGCGTTTGGCTCTGCATGCGTGACGGTTGTAATGATTTCCTGATTCTGTTCGCCGCCCGCTATTTGGACAGCGCCCAATTTGAAATCCGCGCCCTCATGCAACGTCACGTCGAGTTCGATCCGTCCGTAATCGCCGCCGATATTCAGCGCGTGGATTGCGGCCCGCGCGCCTTTACCGATGGTCAGTTTGATCTGATGCACCGCGCCGCCATCTTGCAAGATCGTGTGCGTAAATTCACCGCCAGCGGGCAGCATGATATTCTCAGGCGAAGGCAATGGCCACAGCGATTCCAGCGCAGCGATATCGGAATAGCGCCAGGCCTCGTCACGGTTGGAGGGCAGGGGCTGTGCCACCTACGCCGCCTCCGCGATCGCAGCATAACCTTCGTCTTCCAACTGCTTGGCCAATTCCGGCCCGCCCGTTTTGACGATACGGCCATCGGCCAGCACATGGACGAAATCGGGCTGCACATAATCGAGCAGTCGCTGATAATGCGTGATCAGCAACACGGCCTTATCCGGCGCGCGCATGATGCTGTTGATGCCATCACCCACAATGCGCAGTGCATCAATATCAAGGCCCGAGTCAGTTTCATCCAGTATGGCGAGTTTGGGATCAAGGATGCCCATCTGCACCATCTCGTTACGTTTCTTCTCGCCGCCGGAAAAGCCGACATTCACGGAACGCTTCAGCATCTCCATATCCATTTTCAGCAGCGCCGCTTTTTCCTTGGCCAGCTTCAGGAAATCGGCACCTGAATACGGTTCCTCGCCGCGCGCCTTACGCTGCGCATTCGCAGCCTCGCGCAGGAATTGGATGTTTGACACGCCGGGAATTTCCACCGGATACTGAAAGCCCAGAAACAGGCCCGCCGCCGCGCGTTTATGCGGGTCCATATCGAGCAGATCGGCGCCATCCATCTGCGCAGAGCCATCGGTAATCTCATAGCCCGGCCGCCCACCGAGCGCGTAGCTCAACGTCGATTTGCCAGCGCCATTCGGCCCCATAATTGCATGGATTTCGCCTGCGTTTATTTCAAGGCTAAGGCCCTTGAGTATAGGCTTGTCGGCGACAGTGGCGTGGAGGTTTTCAATTTTCAGCATTTCATCCGTTCCTGTCTATCCAACCGAGCCTTCGAGCGAAATCTCCAGCAGCGCCTTCGCCTCAACCGCGAATTCCATCGGCAGCTGGCTCAGCACGTCTTTTGCAAAGCCGTTGACGATGAGCGATACCGCATCTTCTTCGTCCAGCCCGCGTTGCTGTGCGTAGAACATCTGGTCGTCGCTGATCTTGCTCGTTGTGGCTTCATGCTCGACGGTCGCGGTCGGATTGCGCACTTCGATATACGGCACGGTATGCGCGCCGCATTTGTCGCCGAGCAGCAAGCTATCGCACTGCGTAAAGTTGCGCACATTTTCCGCGGTTGGCGCGACACGGACCAACCCGCGATATGTGCCGTCGCTTTTGCCGGCGCTGATCCCTTTGGAAATGATTGTGCTGCGCGTGCCGCTGGCATTGTGGATCATCTTCGTCCCGGTGTCGGCTTGCTGGTGATTGTTGGTGACGGCAACCGAATAAAATTCGCCGATGCTGTCTTCGCCGTTCAGCACGCAGGACGGATATTTCCACGTCACGGCGCTGCCGGTTTCCACTTGCGTCCAGCTTACCTTGCTGCGCTTGCCTTGACATAAGGCGCGCTTGGTAACGAAGTTATATATACCGCCCTTGCCGTCCGCATCACCGGGATACCAATTTTGCACAGTGCTATACTTGATCTCTGCATCGTCAAGCGCAACCAACTCGACAACGGCGGCATGCAGCTGGTTTTCATCGCGCATCGGCGCGGTGCAGCCTTCGAGATAGGACACATAGCTGCCCTTGTCAGCCACGATCAACGTCCTTTCAAACTGGCCCGTATTTTCGGCATTGATGCGGAAATAGGTCGACAGTTCCATCGGACAACGCACGCCTTCGGGGATGTAGACAAAGGTGCCATCGGAAAAGACCGCGCAGTTCAACGTCGCGAAATAATTATCCTGCATCGGCACGACTTTGCCGAGATATTTTTTCACCAGATCGGGATATTCCTTGATCGCCTCGGAAATGCTGCGGAAAATTACACCTGCCTTTTCCAGCTCTTCGCGAAATGTGGTTGCTACGCTCACACTGTCGAACACAGCATCGACAGCAACCTTGCGCGCCCCTTCCACACCGGCGAGCACTTCCTGCTCGGCGATGGGAATGCCCAGCTTTTCGTAAACGCGCAGGATTTCGGGATCGACCTCGTCAAGCGAGCCGATCTTTGGCTTTGCCTTGGGTTCGGCGTAATAATATGCGTCCTGATAATCAATCGGGGCGATGTTCAGCTTGGCCCAGTTGGGGCTTTCCATCTGCTCCCACATCCGGAACGCCTTCAGCCGCCAGTCGAGCATCCATTCCGGCTCGCCCTTTTTTGCCGAAATAAAGCGCACGGTATCTTCGTTCAGCCCTTTTTCGGCAAACTCCTGTTCAATATCGGATGACCAGCCATGCTGATAATCAGCGGCATTCGCCGCGGCATCATGCGCGGCCTGATCCTTGACGGGGGCGTCTGTAATCGGGGTGTCGTGCGTATCGGTCATGTTTTTACCAGTTGGTTATGTTGTTGCGGGGCGCGCGACAGGCTCGTCAATCTTACGTCGGCCAGCGCGTTGCGCACTGCTGTATTCACGATGGTCCAATGCGGCTGCACGCTGCAGCTGCCCTCCATCACGCAATCATGCGCGCCGGTATCGCAGCAGCTGGTAAGCGCGATCGGGCCTTCCACTGCCTCCACGATATCGGCCAGCGTGATAGCAGCAGCAGGGCGGGCGAGCTGTATCCCGCCGCCGGAACCGCGCGTTGATTTCAGCAGCCCGGCCTTGGAAAGTATGCTGACCAGTTTTTGCGTCGTGGGTAGCGCGATGCCGGTTTCACTCGATAGCTCGGTCGCGCTGGTTCGCGTGCCGCCGCAATGCCGGGCAGCGGCGTTCATAGTCACGACGGCGTAATCTGCCATATTGGAAAGGCGCATTGTTCAATCCCGGACGAGCTTTGCTCGTTTCGCTGATAATCAGAATAATTTGTTCTGATTATCAGTTGCGCTCTTCCGAGACCAAAATCAACCCCCCGTGCGCCCGGCCAGTGGATGAGGGGCCGTCAAGCCGCGCGGTCTGCGATCAGCCTTCGGCCTTGGCCAGGCCCTGTTCCTGCGCCATCGTGGCCAGTTCGCCGGCCTCATACATTTCCATCATAATATCGCTACCGCCCAGAAATTCACCTTTGACATATAGCTGCGGGATGGTGGGCCAATCGGAATATTCCTTTATGCCTTGCCGGATTTCGCCATCCTGCAGCACATCGACGGTTTCATATTTCAATTGCAGATGATCGAGGATCGCAATGGCGCGCGAAGAGAATCCGCATTGCGGGAACAGCGGCGTGCCTTTCATAAACAACACCACGTCATTGGCCTTAACCACAGTTTCAATTCGTTCATTCGCGGACATTTTCGTCTCCAGTTTTATTTATTCGGGCGTGGCGCAGGTTAGCTGCAACGCGTGTAATTCGCCGCCCATCTTGCCGTCGAGCGCTGCGTATACTTTGCGTGTACGCGCCACACGGTTCATTTCAGTAAAGCCGTCCCAGATTACCTTGGCAGCCCAATGATCGTTGTCACCGGCCAGATCTGTCATCTCGACCGATGCTCCGGGCAGCGCGTCTTTTATCATCGCTGCGATATCTTCACCTGCCATCGGCATCGGTTTAGCCTACATCTTCGATGAATTGGCGCCGGGCCTCGACCAATCGTTCTTCCATGGCACCGCGCACCATGGCCTCATCCGCATCAACGCCTGCGGTATTCAGATCGCCAAGCACTTTGCGGAAAACATCATCATCGCCAGCCTCTTCGAAATCGGCCTGCACCACAGATTTGGCGTAGCTATCCGATTCCTCTTTTGTCAGCCCCATTTTTTCGGCCGCCCATTCGCCCAGCAGCCGGTTGCGCCGCGCCATCACTTTGAATTGCATTTCTTCGTCATGCGCGAATTTATTTTCAAACGCATTTTTACGGTCGTCAAAGTTTGCCATTTTTCAATTCCTGTTCCGACGCCATTTTGCGTGCTTGCGCTGTAAATAAGAAAGCATCGATCGAAAATCCAGCGATTTCGGTTATCGCGCTACGCTAGATTTCGACAATGACCTTCCCGGTCGCCTTCCGGTCGGCAAGCAGCTGGATAGCCTCTCCGCCTTTTTCGAGCGGCAGGCGTGCGGAAATACGCGGCTTTATCTTGCCCTCGGCAAACAGCGCGAACAGTTCGGCGATATTGGCCTGATTACCAGCCGGATCACGCGCGGCGAATGCGCCCATGAAAACGCCGCAGACATCGCAGCTTTTCAGCAAGGTGAGGTTCAGCGGTAGTTTCGCAATTCCGGCGGGAAAGCCAACGACCAGAAAACGGCCCTCCCATGCAATCGCGCGAATGGCAGGCTGCGAATAATCACCGCCCACCGTGTCGTAGATAATGTCAAAGCCTTCTGCCGCGCCAATATCGTTTGCAGCAGATTTGAAATCTTCAGCCAGTTTTTTCGACGCGTTTTTATCAAGCGGTTGATAGGGATATACCACGGCCTTGTCGGCGCCTGCCTCCAACGCCACTTTGGCTTTTTCGTCGCTCGACACCCCGGCGACAACATCTGCGCCATATGCTTTGGCAAGTTCTATCGCGCTGATCCCGATGCCGCCCGATCCGCCGAGTACCAACACCTTGTCACCGGCCTTTATCCGTCCGCGATCCTTATAGGCGTGAATTGATGTGCCATATGTCATCAGCAGCGCCGCTCCGTCTTCGAAGCTCATATCATCGGGCATGGGCGCAACGTTGAATGCCGGTGCAGATACTTTTTCCGCCAGGCCGCCATGGCCGGTCAGCGCGATCACGCGGTCGCCGGGCGCGATGTCTTTCACGCCTTCGCCCACGGCTTCTACGATACCGGCCACTTCGGCGCCCGGCGAAAATGGCCGGGGCGGTTTGAACTGATACAGATCCTGTATAATCAGCACATCGGGATAGTTGATCGCGCAAGCCTTCACGGCCACGACGACTTGACCGGCGCTTGCTTCGGGATCGGCCAGTTCGCTGATATGCAGCGTTTCCGGCCCGCCAGCTTCGCTTGAGATCAATGCGCGCATTCTGCTCTCCCTTAGGGTGTCGTGGCTATGGGGCAGGAACCAGCCAAGGCTTGTCGGCGCTCAGCTGCTGCTCATATTGCGTAATCGCCGCCTCTTGTGTCAGCGTCACGCCGATTTCGTCCAGCCCGTTTAACAGGCAGTTTTTGCGAAACGGGTCAATCGCAAATTCCCAACGATCCTGATAAATCGTGGTGACGGTCTGGTTTTCCAGATCAATCGAAATCGGCGCTTCATCATCGGCGGCTTCTTGTGCCACCTGCATTAACCGGTCGATGGCCTCTTGCGGCAATTCCACCGCCAACAATCCGTTTTTGAAAGCGTTGCTGGAAAAAATATCCGAATAGCTTGGCGCGATGATCGCGCGAATGCCCATGCCGTCAATGGCCCATGCGGCATGTTCGCGGCTGGAACCGCAGCCGAAATTGTCACCGGCAATCAGAATATTCGCACCGGCATATCTGGGATCGTCAAACACGTTGCCTTCTTCCTTGCGCAATCCTTCAAATGCGCCGGCTTCCAGCCCCTTCCTGCTTATGGTTTTTAACCATTCGGCAGGGATGATAATGTCAGTATCGATATTCTTGCGGCCAAAGGGAATGGCTTTCCCAGATACTTTGTCGATGGGTTCCATACCGGATTCCTTGATTAGATTTGTGCCAGAGCCTGTTCGATATCGGCGATGATATCGTCAATATGTTCAATGCCAGCCGATACGCGCACGACATCCGGCCCCGCCCCCGATGCCGCCTGCGCGTCTTCGGGCAATTGCCGGTGCGTGGTGGAGGAGGGATGAATGATCAACGAGCGGGTATCACCGATATTGGCGAGATGGCTGAACAGATTGACCGAACTGACCAGTTTGATGCCTGCGTCATAACCGCCCTTCACGCCGAACGTGAAAACTGCGCCGCCTTTACCGTCCAGATATTTCTGCGCGAGTCCGTTATAGCTGTCACCTTCAAGGCCGGCATAGGAGACCCAGCTTACTTTTTCGTGGCCCTGTAAATAGGTGGCAAGCGAATGGGCGTTTTCGCAATGTTTCTGCATCCGCAGCGCCAGCGTTTCCATGCCGGTAATAATCATGAATGCGTTAAATGGCGACAGCGCCGGCCCTAAATCGCGAAGGCCAAGCGCACGGGCCGCAAGTATCATGGCCAGATTGCCGAAGGCTTCGGTAAAAACCTTGCCGTGATAGGATGCGTTGGGTTCGGATAGGTAGGGATATTTGCCGTCCTTCGCCCAATCAAAGCTGCCCGCATCGACGATCAGCCCGCCAATGCTGTTGCCATGCCCGCCCAGAAATTTGGTTGCGCTATGCACGACGATATCTGCGCCATGTTCAATCGGGCGGCACAGGATCGGTGATGCCATCGTATTGTCGACGATCAAGGGGACACCTGCTTCATGCGCGACTTTGGCAATTGCAGCGATATCCTGAACCACACCACCGGGATTGGCGAGGCTTTCGATAAAGACCGCACGGGTTTCAGGCGTAATCGCATCCGCCACATTCTGCGCGTCATCCGCATCAACAAAGGTCGCGTCCCACGCCATCTTTTTGAAGCTTTGCCCGATCTGATTCAGCGAACCGCCATATAGTTTATTCGCGGCCACGATATGCGAACCCGGCTCCATCAGGGTATGAAACACGATGAACTGCGCGGCGTGGCCCGATGCGACTGCCAATGCCGCCGCGCCGCCTTCCAGATCGGCGATCCGTTCTTCCAAAACCGCATTGGTGGGATTGGTAAGCCGGGTATAAATATTGCCGAACTGTTCCAGATTAAACAACGCCGCGGCATGATCGACATCATCGAATGTGTAGGACGCCGTTTGATATATCGGCGTCACGCGCGCATTGGTGGTCGGATCAGGCGCTGCACCGGCATGCACAGTGCGCGTTTCGAGATGGCGTGGAGTATCAGACATTATCTTTGCACCTGGCAAATAAGGACGACAGACCGCTTCAAAACAGCCTGCGCAGTTGGTGAAGTTATGGCTTTTTCGGTGACGCAGCCTTGGTCCTGGTGCTTTTCGTAGCGCGCGGTGTACGAACGGTCTTTGTCGCTGCGCCGGTTTTGGAAGCTGCAGCTTTTTTCGTTTTCGCTTTTGCTTTAACCGGGCCTTTGGGCAGCAATTTGGCGGTAACCTTCGGCTTAGGCTGAGCGTCCTTGCGTTTTTTATTGGCGAACAACAATGCCGCCATTATCGCCGCCGAGCCAACTGCCGCTGCGCTTACTTTCGCGCCAGTGGACCAGCCTTCGGCGTTTTCATCATTGGTATCGGTATTATCTGTCATGGTATTTCCCTTCAGGAGGATAGCTCTCTAACATCAGTAAGCCGGCCTGTCACGGCGGCGGCGGCGGCCATTGCGGGTGATACCAGATGCGTGCGCGCACCCGGCCCCTGACGGCCCACGAAATTGCGGTTCGATGTTGACGCACAGCGTTCACCGGCGGGGATTTTATCCGGGTTCATGCCCAAACAGGCAGAGCATCCCGGCTCGCGCCATTCAAGACCGGCATCGGTAAAAATCGTGTCCAACCCCTCTTCTTCCGCCTGCCGTTTGACGAGGCCGCTGCCCGGCACGATAATGCCCCAGCGTATATTGTCAGCTTTCTTGCGGCCTTTCAGTATCGCCGCAGCAGCGCGCAGATCCTCGATACGGCTGTTGGTGCAGCTGCCGATAAACACATTCTGAACCTCAACCTCCTCCAGCTTCATGCCGGGAACAAGGCCCATATATTCTAACGATTTCTGCGCTGCCTGCTGCTTTGCAGGATCGGCAAAACTTGACGGTTCGGGAACTGTTCCCGTTATCGGCAGCACATCTTCTGGCGATGTGCCCCATGTGACCGACGGAGCAACATCTGCTGCATCAATTCGCACCGATTTGTCGAACACCGCGCCGTCATCTGTATGCAATGTTTTCCAGTATGCGACAGCCGCGTCCCAATCCGCACCCTTCGGCGCCATTGGGCGGCCCTTCAGATAAGCGAAGGTTGTCTCGTCAGGTGCTATCAGCCCCGCACGCGCGCCTGCCTCAATCGACATGTTCGATATCGTCAACCGGCCTTCGATGCTCATAGCTTCAAACACTTTGCCGCGATATTCGATGACATGGCCGGTTCCGCCCGCCGAGCCGATTGTACCGATAATATGCAGGATCAGATCCTTTGGCGATACACCGGCAGGCAAATCGCCATCGACGCGTATCTCCATTGATTTCGATTGTTTCAGCTGCAGCGTCTGCGTGGCCAGCACATGCTCCACCTCGCTGGTGCCGAGTCCGAATGCCAGCGCGCCCAGCCCGCCATGGCAGGCCGTATGGCTATCACCGCAAACGATGGTCGTGCCGGGAAGCGAAAAGCCCTGTTCAGGGCCGACGACATGCACGATACCCTGTTCCGCATCCGCATCGCCAATATATTTGATTCCAAACGCTGGCGCATTGCGCTCCAATGCCTCCAGCTGCGCCGCGCTTTGCGGATCGGCAATGGGAATGCGTGCGCCGTTTGCGTCGCGCCGCGCCGTGGTGGGCAGATTGTGATCCGGCACAGCGAGCGTCAGATCGGGGCGGCGCACCTTGCGGCCTGCCTCGCGCAAACCGTCAAACGCTTGAGGGCTGGTGACTTCGTGAACGAGATGGCGATCAATGAAGATAATCGCCGTGCCATTTTCATGCTGCTCCACAACATGTGCGTCCCAGATTTTCTGATATAGAGTTTTAGCTTTGGTCATTTGTTCGATTTAACTGCAGCGGCGCAATATGCAAGCGCGAGCGGCTTTGCTTTATGACTGGCGGTGTCTATATCCGCGTGATGGATATGTCCAAACATACGCAAACCGCGATCGGCCTTGGGCTGGGCGCGGTAATGTTTGGTGTCTGGATTTCGGTGCATGCGTGGGCCATGTTTATTTTCCGGCCGACGGGGCTGGAATGGGCGATTGTTCCAGTGATTTTTGCATTGCAATGCTGGCTGTCGGTCGGGATGTTTATCGTCGCGCATGATGCAATGCATGGCAGCCTCGTCCCCGGGCAGCGGCAGATGAACGGTGTGATAGGCGCGATCATTCTGTTCCTGTATGCCGGGTTTGGATGGCGGCGGCTGCGCGATGCGCATTTCGATCATCATACGCATGTGGGCAGCGCGCGCGATCCCGATTTCAATGCAGATAATCCTGCCGATTTCTGGCCGTGGTATATGCAGTTTCTGAAACGATATTTCGGATGGCAATCCATGGCCTTTGTTTGGAGCGTGGTGCTCGCCTATTTTTTCCTGTTCGATGTGCCGCCTGAAAATATCGCGCTGATGTATGGATTTCCGGCAATCGCCTCATCGCTTCAGCTGTTTTATTTTGGCACCTATCGCCCGCACCGGCATGAGGCGGAACAGTTTGCGGACGGGCATAATGCACGCAGCAATTCTTATGGTTGGCTGACCTCGCTTTTAACCTGCTTTCATTTCGGCTATCATCATGAGCATCATTTGTGGCCGGCCGTTCCGTGGTGGGCGCTGCCTGCAAAACACCGCGACTATGCCGAAGATGAACAATTTCTCGGCAGGAGAATCTGAATGAGCATTCCGGCTATTTTTCTGACGCTGTTCGGCACGGTGCTTTTCATGGAATTTGTCGCCTGGGCCGCGCATAAATATATTATGCATGGCTGGGGCTGGGGCTGGCACCGTGACCATCATGAACCGCATGACAAGGTGTTTGAGAAAAACGATCTGTTCGGCGTGGTCGGCGCAGCGACAGCAATCGCGCTGTTCACTATCGGTTTTTTCTATTCGCCATTCCTGTGGTGGGTTGGAATGGGGATCACGCTGTACGGCGTTATTTATACCCTGATCCATGACGGGCTGGTGCATCAGCGTTTCTTTCGCTGGGTGCCAAAACGCGGCTATGCAAAACGGCTGGTGCAGGCGCATAAGCTGCATCATGCAACGCTGGGCAAAGAGGGCGGCGTCAGTTTCGGGTTCGTGTTTGCCCGCGACCCGGCAAAGCTGAAACGCGAATTGCGCAATCAGCGTGAAGCGGGCATCGCCGTCGTACGCGACGCGGCGGTTTAACCGTCTACGTTTTAACCGCTGGGGCTAAGGCAAAACGATCTGGCGAATCGCCGTTCCATCGGCAAGGCTATCGAACAATGCGTTTAGTGACAGCGCCTGTATTTCCAGCGTCTCTGCCGGGTTCGGCAATCCGACCGTAACAATGCGCCCGCCGCGCCGCGCAAATCCATATGCCTCGGCCAGCACAGCGCATCCGAACAATGCGGTAATCTCGACGGGAATGTCTTTGTCGATTTTCACCCATGCCTGTATCAATTTTCAGGCCGCATCCATAGCCAGCTGCCACAGATAACCGCGACGCAAAGAGGCAGCAGCGCCCATGGCAGCGCCAACATTACGAAGCCCAGCAATGTGCTGAGCAGGAACGCAGCGGTCGCGGCCCATTTGGCGCGCCGCGATACCGCCCCCTTATCCCGCCAGTTGCGAATATGCGGGCCATAGCGGGGATGGGCCAGCAGCTTTCGTTCCCACGCCGGGCTGCCGCGCGCAAAGCAGAAGGCAGCAAGAATAATGAATGGCACCGTGGGGAGCAAAGGCAGGAATGCCCCGATGATGCCCAGTGCCAACGCGATCATGCCGCCGCCAAACCATAGTTTCTGTTTCAGCAAATCATGCCCCGGCTTCGTCCTATCGGTTGTGATGCTTTCGCCTTTTCGATGATCCCGTATAGGAGGAGGAGATATGCGGGGCGAGAGGAGAATGCGCAATGGATTTGCTAGCGGACGGCCTGAAATTTCCGGAAGGTCCAGTGGTTATGCCGGACGGCAGCGTCATTCTTGTCGAGATCATGTCAGGGAATGTCACGCGCGTATCGCCAGATGGGGGAAAGCAGATTGTCGCGCATACCGGCGGCGGCCCGAACGGGGCGGCCATGGGCCCCGATGGAAAGCTGTATGTGTGCAACAATGGCGGTTTTCACTGGCCAAAGACAGATGGGTTTCTGGTCCCGCACGGCATAGCAGAAGATTATACGACCGGGCGGATAGAGCGCATTGATCTTAACAGCGGCGCAGCCGAGATGCTGTATCAAACGGGCGATCACGGCTGCGTTCTGCGCGGGCCGAATGATATTGTGTTCGATGCCCATGGCGGCTTCTGGTTCACCGATCTGGGTAAGCAGGATTTCGGCGCGCGCGCGCAGGATATCGTCGGCATTTTCTACGCAAAAGCAGACGGCAGCCATATCGAAGAGGTGATCTTCCCCGTAACCACACCGAACGGCATTGGGCTATCACCTGATGGCCGGACTTTATATGCTGCCGAAACCATGACAGGGCGGTTGAATAAATATGATGTAACAGCGCCGGGCAAAGTGGATATGACGCGCGGAGTGGGCGGGCCGGGCACGCCGATTTACGGGGCAAGCGGGCTGAAATATTATGACAGTATGGCAGTCGAGGCATGCGGCAATATCTGCGTTGCCACAATCGGTGAATGCGGCATTTCGGTAATCTCGCCAGCCGGTGAGCTGGTCGATTTTGTCGAAACCGACGATATTTTTACCACCAATATTGCATTCGGCGGGGATGATATGATGGACGCCTATATTACATTGTCGGGGACGGGGCGGCTGATGAAAATGCGGTGGCCGCGGCCCGGGTTAAAGCTTAAATATTAAACGGTATATGAGGTTAAGATGGATTTTCTTCTGGTGATAATAATGTTTACGGTCGATCCGGTATCGGGTGAGCTGGGCGAACCGCTGACCGCTACGAAACCGTTCTGGACGTTAGAGGAATGCAATATGAGCGGCCAGAATATCCGCAGCGTTATGGATCTTCCAGCCGAGATCAAAAGCGTATCCTACTGCGTGCGGAAAGAAGAATTCGATAAAGAGTTGAAGCGATGAGCAAATTCGCAGCGGTGATCTTCGATTTCGGCGGGGTGGTGACGTCTTCGCCGTTCGAGGCGTTTAACCGTCTGGAAAAAGCGCGCGGCATTCCCGAAGACAGCGTCCGGCGGATCAACAGCGCCAATCCCGATGGCAACGCATGGGCGTTGTTTGAACGCGCCGAAATAGATGCGGCGCAGTTCGATATGCTGTTCGCCAACGAAGCTGCCATGCTCGACATTGATCTGCGCGGCGCCGATGTGTTGCAATGTCTGGCAGGTGATATCCGGCCGCAGGTTGTGAGCGCGATAGATCGGTTGCGCAAATCGGATTTCAAGCTGGGTTGCATCACCAATAATGTGCCAGCCGGAAAAGGCGCGGGCATGGCGCTTGATGATGCGCGGGCAGAGGAAATCGCCGCCGTTATGGCGCGGTTCGATCATGTTATCGAAAGCAGCAAAGCGGGTGTGCGTAAGCCCGATCCGCGCATTTACCAGATGATGTGTGACGCATTGGCGGTGCCACCCGACGCTTGCGTCTATCTTGACGATCTGGGGATCAATTGCAAGCCAGCGGCGGTGCTGGGCATGGCGGCGATAAAGGTAACGTCGGGTCCGCAGGCTCTCGATGATCTGGAGGCGCTGATCGGCATGGCTCTGCGCTAAAGCCTGCTGCGCGCCATTGGCCAGAGCTTCACGCTAAACTGATTTTGGGAAATTTTGCGGCACAGCCATTCAGTGCGCCTTGCCCTCGTTGCGCAACGGCACTACGCAAGGCACACCAAATACAGGAATTGTGCATGCAGAAAATTTATCCCGACGCAGCCGCTGCCCTTGAAGGGGTGCTCACCGATGGCATGCTGATTGCAAGCGGCGGTTTTGGCCTTTGCGGGCTGCCTGAACGGTTGATCGATGCGATCCGCGACAGCGGCGTTGGCGGGCTTACTTTCGCGTCGAATAATGCCGGAATTGACAATGAAGGTATCGGCAAGCTGCTTCGCACCAAACAGGTGAAGAAAATGATCTCCAGCTATGTTGGCGAGAATAAGGAATTTGAACGGCAATTTCTCAGCGGTGAGCTGGAGGTCGAATTTTGCCCGCAAGGCACATTGGCAGAACGGATGCGCGCCGGCGGTGCAGGGATTCCCGGTTTCTTCACCAAAACCGGCGTCGGCACACAAGTGGCTGAAGGTAAGGAGCATAAGGATTTTATCGGCCGCGATGGGACCAGCGAAACCTATATCATGGAACATGGCATCTATGCCGACCTTGCCATAATAAAGGCGTGGAAGGCCGACGAAAGCGGCAATCTGATCTTCCGCAAAACGGCGCGTAATTTCAATCAGCCTGCCGCAACCTGCGGGAAGGTTTGTATTGCGGAGGTGGAGGAAATCGTGCCGGTGGGCGCGCTTGATCCGGATGCTATCCACTTACCGGGCCTATACGTGCAGCGGCTGATACTAGGTGCGCCGTATGACAAGAAAATTGAATTTGTAACCACGCGGGAACGTGAGGCGGCATAATGCGCCCGATACTGCCTGCCGCCGCGGCGCTTGCTGCTATTGCGATGTTATCCGGCTGCGCTGCTGCGCTTATCCCGCTGGCGGCGGTTGGCGCGCTGGGCAAAAGCGAGATTGACAGGGCGGGCGCGCGAAACCAGATCGTCTCGGTTGGCGCGGTTAATGTGGATAATCAGGCGATGTCGGACGCTGCAACTGCGCCGCCCACCGGGCGAACTGCAAACAGCGACGGGGCGATGCCGCAACGCCAACCCGCAGCGCAGGGCGCAATTGGCGAAGGCCAGCAGAACGCTATGGCGCCTGATCAGCCGCCTTCGGATGCACGCGGCTATCTGCGTAAAATTTACCGCACAGCGCAATCTGGCACCGCGGCGCCGTATGCGCGATTTGCAGACTATGCGTTGGAGCAAGCGAAATTGCGCAGCGAACCGGCAGGGCAGGCGCGCGCGAATAGTATCCTGCAAAGCGCGGTGCTGATCCCGATGGTCGATATTATGAACCCTGAAAGAATGGATTGCGCGGGCAAACCGCTTGGCGTGGTTATCGATCTCGACGCGCCCGACATGGCAAGCTGGTCAAGATCAGCAACGCTTTACCGGCAGAACGGACTTGCCGAGGCTTTGGGCGCTTTGCGGGCGGCGCAAATTACTGTTGTGTGGCTGTCGGATCTGCCTCTCCACAATGCGCGCGATATATCGTCGATATTAAAAGATGCCGGGCTAACCGGCGCAGGCGAGAATGATGATTTTCTGTTTCTCGACAGGGGCGAAAACGACCGCAAGCAAGCCCGCCGGTGGGATGCCGCGCGCAGCTATTGCATAGTTGCAGCCGCCGGAGACGAGCTGAGCGATTTCGACGAATTATATGATTATCTGCGTAAGCCGGACGGCGCGGCCAGGCTAGAAAATATGTTCGACAGCGGCTGGTTCATCGCGCCCCCGCCCCTGATTGTGCCGCCCGCGCAGCAGGATATTACCACCACACCTGCGACAACGACCATGAAAAAGGATAACGGATAGCCATGCCCTGGAGCAGAGACGAAATGGCTGCACGCGCAGCACAGGAACTTGAGGACGGATTTTACGTCAATCTGGGTATCGGCATACCCACGTTGGTTGCAAACCATATCCCCGGCGGTGTCGAAGTGACGTTGCAAAGTGAAAACGGTATGCTGGGGATCGGGCCGTTTCCGTTTGCCGGTGAAGAAGATCCCGATCTGATCAATGCCGGAAAACAGACGATCAGCGAACTGGCCAAATCCAGCTATTTCGGTTCCGATCAAAGCTTCGCGATGATTCGCGGCGGGCATATTGATCTGACCGTGCTGGGCGCTATGGAAGTGGCGCAGAACGGCGATATCGCCAATTGGATGATCCCGGGCAAAATGATCAAAGGCATGGGCGGAGCGATGGATCTGGTCGCTGGCGTGAAGAAGATTATCGTCGTGATGGATCATTGCGCCAAAGATGGCAGCCCGAAATTCATTCCCGAATGCACGTTGCCGCTGACCGGGCAGAATGTCGTGGATATGATTGTCACAGACAAATGCGTGTTTCGCCGAGTAGATCATAACAGCGCGTTTCAGCTGATTGAACTGGCCCCCGATATAACCGCCGAAGACGTCGCTGCTGCGACCACGGCTCAATATGAATTGGCGTTGTAAGCGCAATTACCGGAGAATATTTTATGACCATCACCTTGCATCATTTACGGTATTCGCGTTCCACGCGGGTTATCTGGCTGCTCGAAGAGCTTGATCTAGGCTATACGCTGATAGAGCATGATCGCGATAGCGCCACAGGCCGGTCGCAGGATGATCTGTTTCAGGTGCATCCGCTGGGCAAGGCGCCTGCCGTGGAGGTAGATGGCCGCGTGATGATGGAATCGGGTGCGATCATCGAATATATTATCGAGGCGCATGGCGGAGGAAAGCTGGGCGTTGCACCCGGCGAAGCAGAGCGCAGCGCGTATCTTGAATGGATGCAATTTGCAGAAGGCACGCTGGCGATGCCGGTGTTGATCCACGCGCTGGGCCCGCGTTTTGGCGGGCTGGAAAAACTGCCACCGCTGCAAGGATTTATCGAAGGCGAGGTCGGCAAGCTGCTCGATTATATCGATTCGCATATGAAGGGGCGCGAATATCTGCTGGATGCAGGCTTTACCGGCGCAGATATCAACATGGAATATCTGCTGGAGATTGCCAGCAAATCGGGGGCGCTGGAAAGTCGCCCGAACGCAGCGGCCTTTCTGAACCGCATGATGGACCGGACTGCCTACAAGAAGGCGATCGATATCGGTGGGCCGCTGGTATTTTCTGGCGAATAATCACGCCCGGATTGATGGCGCAGACTTCACTTGGGTTTCAGGCTCTGCGCCTTCCGGCATTGGGGGTTCAAGCACGGGCGGTTTGCGCTTCACCACCAAATTGACGACTTCCATAAAAGTCGCGCGCGAAGTGAACCACAACATCGTCACATATACGCATCCGCCTATCGCGACCAGCATCGGCAGGCGGATAAACGAACTGATCTGCGGCCATGTCGCCAGTATGATATGCAAATCGGCAAGATGCACGATCACTGCCATCAAAGATGCCGCCAGCAAACCGGGCCATATTGCAGACGCCAAACCGGTAAAATCGATGCCGATATGCCGCCGCGATTGGAAATATGTCGCGACCATCAGCGCCGGGAAAGCAATCAGCCAGCCCCAGGCTAGCCCGATCGCGCCATAATCCACTGCAAAGTAGAATGTGACCGGCATGATAATCGCACCGATAATAGAATTGCGCAGATAGATATGCGGAAGGCCCAATGCGTTGAGCGCCGGGTGGAACAGGATATGGAGCGTCATTACTGGCATAGCGAGCGCCAGCACAGCGATAATCGGCGCGGTCTCGGTCCATTTCGGCCCCATAACGACATCGACCAACGGCCCTGCCGTCACGGCCATCCCGAAATACAGCGGGCAACTTACCAGCATAATCAGGCGCACAGCCTTCAAGAATCCATATGCCAGCGCACTGCGATCATTCTGCAGCCGCGAATAGGCGGGAAACGCAACTTCATTGAGCGGCGGCACGAATTTGGCGGCAAAGATACTCGTAAGGAACAGCGCCTCGGCATACAGGCCCAGATCGTGATTATCAAAATGCCTGCCAGCGATGAAAATATCGGATTGGCTCTGCATGATCCAGAAGCCATGGCTGAGCAGCATGATCCAGCCGAAGTTGAAGATATGCCCAGCGCCTTCAAAATGGAACGCGGGCTTTACCCAGAAGCGGGTGAGAAGCATCAGCGCCACCGCACGCGTCCAGAATATAGCGATCGGGGCGAACACCAATGTCCACACGCCGTAATCCTCCAGCGCCAGCCATAGTGAAACCAGCGCCCCGACAAGCGCGGAAAGCAAATTAACGATAGCCGGCTTCTTGAACTCAAGATTGCGCGTCAGCATTGCTTCGGGGAGAATCATGAACGGGGTCGCCAGATATATCAGTGCCTGCCATCGCAGCATCTCGGCAACCACCGGTTCCTGATAATAGGCGGCAGCGGCAGGCGCAGCGACGAATAGCTGGAGCAAGGCCAGCGCAACGTTGAGAAGAATCAACATTCCGAAGGCCTGCCGAATCCGAATCTCTTCGACTTCTTCCTGCTGAATAAGTGCGCTGACGATGCCGTAACCGTTCAGAAAATTCAAAAAGACGAGGATAACCGATGTCATCGCAAATAGACCGTAATCGGATGGTTCCAGTATGCGAATGACCGCAAGCGTTGCGCCCCAGCTGATCAGCTGCGCCAGTATTTGCGTGCCGGAACGCCAGATAACCGCGCTTTTCACGCGGCTACCGAAATTGTCGGCGGCGCCGTCCGGGGTGGAAGATGTGTTGGTCATTGGCAAAGATAGATAACGAATAAAGCTTACCAAACCGTCAGCTTCCCGCAGCCGGATTAAATTTTGTAACAAAAATGCAAAAAGGTTGTTGACGGAATCAGGAGGCCCCCATATATGCCCTCTCACCGCAGCGAAGAACACCGCGGTTTCCTTCGGGAAGCAAACGGAACTACGCAGTGGTCGCCAACATAGTAGGGCACTTTATCCTCCGGTAACATTATCGGGGAACCTAAAGTGTCCGGTTTTTGTTGGATGGCTCTTTGACATTGTGATGAATAGATGAAGGGACATGTGGGCGGCGGCCCCGGATCCGGAGGCTTCAAGGCTTCGGGTGTTCGGGTTACCAAATTAGCCGACTTGCACATATGTCCTTTACGCATATCCATATATAAGTAATTGACTTTTGTGCAGGACGGCTCCTTGAAATTCGGGCCTTTTCGGATGGCAACTTCGGTTGTGCCGGATTGGTTCAAATCAAACTTGAGAGTTTGATCCTGGCTCAGAACGAACGCTGGCGGCATGCTTAACACATGCAAGTCGAACGAGACCTTCGGGTCTAGTGGCGCACGGGTGCGTAACGCGTGGGAATCTGCCCTTTGCTGCGGAATAACTCAGAGAAATTTGAGCTAATACCGCATAATGTCTCCGGACCAAAGATTTATCGGCAAAGGATGAGCCCGCGTAAGATTAGCTAGTTGGTGAGGTAAAGGCTCACCAAGGCGACGATCTTTAGCTGGTCTTAGAGGATGATCAGCCACACTGGGACTGAGACACGGCCCAGACTCCTACGGGAGGCAGCAGTGGGGAATATTGGACAA
>ENA-ORXU01000817-ORXU01000817.1-marine-metagenome-genome-assembly--contig:-NODE-817-length-31546-cov-3.864343_pt1 | contig 31546 bp, 29 predicted proteins | sample MGYA00237869_ERZ511484 | MGnify/ENA metagenome assembly ERZ511484 | reverse complement strand
CTTTTCCGATGCGCTGCTCGCCGATGATGTGCTGCGCGATGAAAATACCGGCGCATTTGCCAGCAGGGTTTCTGTGCATCCCGAAGTGCGCGCGGCGCTGTATCAACGGCAGATTGATTTTGCCGCTCAGCCGGGCGGTGCCGTGCTGGACGGGCGCGATATCGGCACGGTGATCGCGCCGGATGCCGATGCCAAACTGTTCATCACAGCATCGGCGCAGGTTCGCGCCCGGCGGCGCTTTGCGGAAATGACAAAGGCGGGCGGGGCGCGCGGCATCACGCGCAGCTATGAAGATATGCTGGCCGATGTGCAACGCCGCGATGCGCGCGATGCCGGGCGCGAAGCTGCGCCTTTGATCCAGTCGCAAGATGCGCTCTTGCTTGATACCAGCGATTTGACTATAGGCGACGCCGTCCAAGCTGCGATTGGCTTGGTCGAGATGCGTCTCGATCAAAGCTGACCAGCGGGCGCGACCGCAAAACTGCGTTATACCGAAACTGCTTCGGTATCCATCCGGCTAAAAGACCAAAAGGTCGAGACGGATCATTGGGCCCTGATATTGTTCAGGGTGAGGTGTGTTTGCTGCTGTGCTCTTGAAACGGGCGCCTTTGCCGTCATTCGGGCGCAGGGGCAATCTGGTCAAAGACCGCCGGATCCAACCGGCTGGCCGGAAATGTTAACAGTTAAGGAAACTCCAACCTATGGCAACTTCGCCAACTCCGAGCCGCGACGATTTCGCGGCGATGCTCGACGAATCGCTGGGCGGCGCAGAAGGCGGCTTTGAAGGCCGCGTTGTAAAAGGCACCGTAACCGCCGTCGATAATGATCACGCTACAATTGATGTAGGGCTTAAATCCGAAGGCCGTGTGCCGCTGCGCGAATTCTCATCGCCCGGAAAGCCAGCCGATCTGTCCGTGGGTGACGAGGTTGAAGTATTCGTAGACCGCGTGGAAAATGTAAACGGTGAGGCCATGCTCAGCCGTGACCGCGCCCGCCGCGAAGCCGCATGGGATGTGCTGGAAGGCGAATTTGAAAAAGAAGCTCGCGTCGACGGCACGATCTTTGGCCGCGTCAAAGGCGGCTTCACTGTCGATCTTGGCGGCGCTGTTGCGTTCCTGCCGGGCAGCCAGGTCGATGTGCGCCCCGTTCGCGACGTAGGCCCGTTGATGGATATTGTGCAGCCGTTCCAGATTTTGAAAATGGACCGCCGCCGCGGCAACATCGTTGTATCGCGCCGTGCTATCCTTGAAGAAACGCGCGCCGAACAGCGCAGCGGCCTCATTCAGAATCTGGCTGAAAATCAGGTTATCGAAGGTGTGGTCAAAAACATCACCGATTATGGTGCCTTTGTCGATCTGGGCGGAATTGATGGCCTGCTGCATGTCACTGACATCAGTTACAAGCGGATCAATCACCCGTCCGAAGTTATCAATATCGGTGACACCGTAAAGGTGCAGATCATCCGCATTAACCGCGAAACGCAGCGCATCTCGCTGGGTATGAAGCAGCTTGAAACCGATCCGTGGGATGAGGCGATTGCCAAATTCCCTGTTGGTTCGAAAATCAACGGCACGGTTACCAACATCACCGAATATGGTGCATTTATCGAACTGGAACCGGGCGTTGAAGGCCTTGTCCATGTCTCTGAAATGAGCTGGACCAAGAAGAATGTGCATCCCGGCAAGATCGTTTCCACTTCGCAGGAAGTCGAAGTCGTCGTGCTGGAGGTTGATCTCGAAAAACGCCGCATTTCACTGGGGCTGAAGCAGGCGCATGACAATCCCTGGGGCAGCTTTGAAGACAAGTTCCCTGTTGGATCGACCGTCGAAGGCGAAGTCAAGAATGCGACTGAATTTGGCCTGTTCATCGGGCTGGAAGGTGATGTTGATGGCATGGTCCACATGTCCGATATCGCATGGGGCATCTCTGGCGAAGACGCGCTGCATCTGCACCGGAAGGGCGAGACTGTGAAGGCTATCGTGCTCGATATCGATGCGGAGAAAGAACGGATTTCGCTGGGTATCAAGCAGCTTGAAAAAGGCGCGCCAACCGCAGAGGGCGTGGCATCGTCAAGCGGTCTGCGCAAAGGCGCTACGGTGACTGTCACCGTGCTGGACGTGCGCGACAACGGGCTTGAAGTGCAGGCCGGTGATGATGGAGCCACCGGCTTTATCAAGCGCAACGATCTGGGCCGCGACCGTGACGAGCAGCGGCCTGACCGCTTTCAGTCCGGACAGAAATTCGACGCGATGGTCACTGGGTTTGACCGTTCGAAGAAGCCGAATTTCTCAATCAAGGCATTGCAACTGGCCGAAGAGAAACAGGCTGTTGAACAATATGGTTCATCCGATTCGGGTGCATCGCTCGGAGACATTCTGGGTGAGGCGTTGAAGCAGAAGGATAGCTAAGCATCGATAGCTTAGCAAAACCTGTCAATTCTAATAGGGCTCGCGCTATAACAGCGCGGGCCCTTTTCGTTGTCACGCGAAAAATTTATGCTAACATCAATGCAAATTAGCGAGCCAATCAGGTAATTCCCCGTTGCAAATGACGATTTTACGTCTATTTACTCGTGGTCTGCACTTACGCTCTACTGTGAGTTAACCGCGGCTTTGGAGCCGCTGATAGACTAAAGAGGACCCCGGCCCATGATACGTTCAGAATTGGTTAAGAAGCTGGAAAGCGATAATCCGGACCTCAAATCAGAAGAGGTCGAGCGTATAGTTGACCTGTTTTTCAATCAAATTGTGCAGCGTCTCGCCGATGGTGGCCGTGTCGAATTGCGCGGGTTCGGTGCTTTTTCCACCCGCGAACGCAAACCGCGTACCGGCCGTAACCCGCGTACTGGCGAATCTGTTCAGGTGCCTGCCAAACGCGTGCCATATTTCAAACCGGGCAAAGAAGTGCGCGAACGGCTGAACGGCTGAACGGCTGAACGGCTGGGTTTTGGGCTACCCTGTTTCGCAACGGGGCTTGACCAGCAGCAGACAATATGTTTGCCAATTCGGGCACGCGGACGTGGCGGAATGGTAGACGCTACAGACTTAAAATCTGTTATCAGTAATGGTGTGCGGGTTCGAGTCCCGCCGTCCGCACCATAGCTTGTTTCCCATTCCATTTTGGTCAGCGGCTTTGCTACTGACTATTGCCATGGGAATGGGATGGCGCGCGGCTTTATGCAGCGCCGCCTTCGTCGAAATAATCCGGCATGATCCCCGGCCAAACGACGCCCCATTGGGCCTGACCGCCATCAATGATGATGAGATCGCCATTTACAAAATCCGCTGCTGGTGAAGCGTGATAGGCAACCGATTCCGCGACATCCCATGCATCTCCGCGTTTCTTCATTGGATTGGCTTTATGAAACCGCTCCAGCGCCTCGGGCGGATACATGGCAAACCCCTCGGTTTCGATAACACCCGGCCCGATACAGTTTACGCGGATGTTGTGCGGACCCCATTCGGTGGCGAGCGTTTTGGACAGATAGATCACTCCGGCCCGCGCGGCGCAGGTATGTGCGGCCTGCGGCATCCCGCGTTCGACATTGGCGACGATGTTGATGATATTGCCCGGCTGGCCGGTCTCACGCCATTTCTTTGCGGCCTCCTGCATCATCCACCATGTGCCGTTCAAATTGGTATCAATCACGGCGAGCCAGCCTTTGCGGCTGAAATCCATTGCGTCCTGCGGGAATTGGCCCCCCGCATTGTTGACGAGCGTATCGATCCCGCCAAACTGTTCATGCACTGAAGCTATGAAAGCCTCAACAGCATCGGCGTCACGGATATTCAGCGTGTCAAAGAACAGGTCCCTGCCGGTGGCGCTGCGGATAATGTCGCGGGTTTTTTCCAGCTTCGCCGCATCACGTCCGCATGTAGCGACATTCGCGCCCAGACGGCTGGCCAGAACAGCAGCAGCCTTCCCCATCCCGCTGCCCGCGCCAGTAATCAGCAATGTTTTACCGGCAAGCATATCAGGTTTGAAAATGGTTTCGCGGGTGACCAGATCCTCATCGCAAAGGCCGCGCGCGGGCATATCGGGATCGTTCAGATCGGGCCTATACTCCTTCGGCTTGTCAGTCCCCATCTCGCATTTCTCCTGCTGCCGTTGCTCTGTTGGTCTGCGATAGCGCGGTTGCAATAGCACTCGCGCGCAAAAAAACAATCAGCTTTGATTGCAAAATTCCGGCTCCCCCTAGATTGTATCCCCGCTTCCAAGGATCACCGTCGCCTGACTTGACAGCGTCCCGCCATTGGCATGGGCAAGCGCGATATCGACATTGTCTATCTGATTTGCCGCAGCGCCCTGTATCTGGCGAACCGCCTCGATTATGGCGAACAGGCCGTACATTCCGGGATGTCCATAGCTAAGCCCGCCGCCGTTGGTATTCACCGGCAAATGCCCGCCGGGCGCAATTCCGCCCGATGATACGAAATCGCCGCCTGCGCCTTTTTCGCAAAATCCAAGGTCTTCGAGAAACAGGATCGTGTTGATGCTGAACGCATCGTATAGTTGCACTACATCGATCTCGTTCGGCGAGACTTGCGCCATCTGCATCGCCCTTGCGCCTGATTCCTTTGCTGCCGTTGTAGTGATGTCAGGCGCGGCGCTGATCATATTATACCATGTCGCCGCCGCTGCACCCAATATGGGAACCGGCGCGGCACCATTGCCGGCAGCCGTGTCACTGCGGCTTAGCACTATCGCAGCAGCGCCATCTGTCACGAGGCAGCAATCCGATTTCGCGATCGGATCGCTAATCATCCGGCTTTCAAGACATTGTTCAATCGTCAATTCGCCGCGCATAAATGCCTCTGGATTGCCGCGCGCCCAGCCTCTTGCTGCTACAGCAACTTCGGCCAGATGCGTGCGCGTGGTGCCATATTCATGCATGTGGCGGGCAGCGGCGAGCGCGTAGCTGCTGAGCGGAAACATTGGGCGATAGGGCGCTTCCCAAATGCTGCTTTTAGCTGGCGTCGATAGCTTGCCGCCTGCTGTGCGCTGATTGGAACCGTAGCAGATGAGCGCATGATCGATATACCCGGCCTCAATTGCGAGCGATGCCGTGATGATATGGCTGGTGAATGATGATCCGCCAGTGCGGTTATTATCGGTGAATTTCGGGTTCAGCCCGTAATATTGGGCGAGCGTCAGACCGGCGAACAAATCGTCGGGCAGGCAGATGAAAAGGCCGTCAATATCGGCAAGCTTTAGCCCGGCATCTGCAATCGCCATCAGCCCGGCCTGCGCAGTTAATTCAAGCGATGAGTAACCCGGCGCTTCGCCCAGGCCAAATGTTGCAGACCCTGCGATTGAAATTTTGCCCCTCGGAAAAGTGTCGCTCATTCCTCGCTCCCTTTCGTGGCGGCCCACCGCGCCCAACATTGACAGTCCTGCATCCTCGTCCTAGCCAGATGACGATATGTCACAGCCTGCGCCATCAATATGCTTGTCCGAACCCGCACCGATCCGGCATTGGCAGGATGCTTTGGCGGACGGCAAAATATTGCTGCAACGCAGGGCGGATGACGGCACGCATGTTTTTCCCCCGCGGATTTTCGCAGCTGACGGAACGGGGTTCGATTGGGTGGAAGCGCGCGGCACCGGAACGGTTTATTCGGTCACGACGGTGCATCAACGCCCGCCTGCGCTGGCCTACAATGTGGTGCTCGTTGATCTTGACGAAAATGTGCGCATGATGGGGCGGGTGGAGCAAATTGCGGCACAGGATGTCACTATCGGAATGGCGGTCGAAGCCTTCATCGCGAGGCAAGACGGCGAACCTATCATCCTGTTCCGCCCGGCGACATCGTGAATTCATTGCGGTGATCCGCGCAATATGCCGCGCGTTATCAACGCCTCTATCTCGCCATCGTCATAGCCATGCGCACGCATGATTTCGTGCGTTTGCGCGCCAAGCGCGGGGCCGGGCTTACCGGTTTTTGCGGGAGTTTTTGAAAATTTGACCGGAAAGGCGGGAAGCCGCACTTTGCCTTCCTCGGTCTCGCTTTCCTGCCAAAATCCGGTCGCTTGCAAATGCGGATCGGCAAGCAGATCATCAAGGCTGGCAATCGGCATTGCAGGGCATTCAGCAGCGGTCAGCAGTTCCATCCATTGCGCCGTCGTGCGCTGCTTCATCTCCCGTGATACATGGCCCAACACTTCGGTGATGTTGTTGGTCCGTTCGCTGATATTGGCGAAGATCGGCTTTTTGGACCATTCGGGATTGCCGATTGCACTGAAGAAATTTGACCAATGCTTGTCATTATAAATCATCACGCCGATGAAGCTGTCCTTGGTTTGATACGGACGCCGCTGCGGCGATAATGCGCGCGGATATCCGGTAGGGCCGATCGGCGGATCATACATCGCCCCGCACAGATGTTCCAACATGGAAAAAGATACCAAAGTTTCAAACATCGGGACTTCGATCTCTTGCCCGCCTGCGCCATTCTGACGGGCGAACAGCGCCGCGATGATCGCATAGGCAGCGGTTAATCCAGCGACTTTATCAGCAACCACGGTGGCCAGATAGGTTGGCTCGCCATCAGACAGATTCGCCTGCAACGCAACGATACCGGATGCGGCCTGCACGATATCGTCATAGGCGGGGTAATCCGCATATGGCCCGTCGCGGCCAAAGCCATAAAGGTTCGCGTAGATGATATCGGGATTTTCAGCGGCGATGGCTTCGTAATCCAGCCCGAGCCGTTTGACCGCCTGCGCGCGCATCGAATGGATGAAAATATCCGCATCGGCCACCAGCTTCAGTATCAGCGCGCGGCCTTCTGGTTGCTTCAAATCGGCGGCGATGCTTTTCTTTCCGCGGTTCACATTCATGAACATTGATCCGCGGCTTTCCGATATGGCCGGCGGCAGATGCCGGGTGGTATCGCCTGCCGGTGCTTCCACCTTGATAACATCCGCGCCCATATCGGCAAGAATCTGCGTGGTGTAAGGCCCCATCAATACGCTTGTCAGATCGATGACCTTTACACCGCTCAGCGGACCAGCCTTGCCGTGATCTGTTGCCATCATGCGTTCCCCCGAGAATCATTCAGTTCTGTTTGTTTTGTCGCGTTATCAGAATGAATGCAAGCGGCGCGCAACAAGATCGGGCTGGCAGGTGGGAGGCGAATGAAAAGGCGCGGGTCTAGGCGCAGTGTCAGCCGCCGGGGCGCAGCTCAAGTATCTGTTGCTCCAAATGTTTGAGCAGAGGTTCGATTGCGTCATCATCGACGCTGCCGGTCAAACGGTTGATCGCCAGACCCTCCAGCAAATTTTGTGACAACATCAATGCAAGTTTGAATTTTTCCTTGTCATCCGCCCATTCGGGGAACAACTCCACCGCCATTTCATACCAGCGTTTCTGAAATTCTTCGTTGATAGGCTGCAGGATGGCGGCCAGTTCCTTGTCAGTGCGCGCTGCAATTGCCAGCTCCTGAAAAGCGATGAATGTCGGGCGCAGCAGCTGCTTCCAATAGGCATGCACCAAGGTGCTGGCATTGTGCGATTTGCTATCGGCACTGCGGCGGAAGGCGCGCAGTCTTTTCTGGTGCAGCTCTTTCAGCGTCGCCTGCATCAGCTCCCGTCCGCTCTCAAAATGATGGAGCATCGCGCCGCGCGACAGTTCGGCCTCCTCGGCCACCTTGGGCGTACTGGTTTTCGCAAATCCGTGTTTGACCAGACATCGGATGGTCGCTTCAACAAGGCGCGACCGCGTCTGCGCGCTCTTGATAGCCTGTCGTCCCTCGGCAGGCGGCTTGCCAGTATCGCCCATCTTTACGGCCTGCGTCTTTTGGTCTTGTGCATTCAAACCCATCTGATACTTCCCGGCTATTAGCAAACAAGCATGCCTGCTTGTTTATTCGAATAAATTGGCTCTGCAAAACAGTCATATACACAGTTATGTACAAGGAGAAGCGCAGCATGGGGCGTTTAGATGAAAAAATAGCAATTGTCACGGGCGGCGGGTCCGGGCTGGGTAAGGCAGACAGCCTGCATATGGCTCGCGAAGGCGCTTTCGTTTACGTGACCGATGTCGATGAAGCGGCAGCGCAGGCCGTGGTCGATGAGATTGCGGGCAATGGCGGCGCGGCGCAGCCGATGCACCTCGATGTGGCGTCGGCGGACAGCTGGAAAAGCAATTACGCTGCGATTGAAGACGCCCATGGCCGGCTCGATATTCTGGTCAACAATGCCGGTATCGTCATTGTCGCGACGCCGGAGGAGACGACCGAGGAGCAGTTTGAACGTGCGATGTCCGTCATGAGTACCGGCGTGTTTCTGGGTTGCAAATACGGACTGCCATTGCTGGCGAAATCCAGATCGGCATCGATTATCAATATGAGCTCGACCGCGAGCCATATCGGATATCCGGTGTTCTTCGCCTATTCCGCTGCAAAAGGCGCAGTGCGCGCGATGACGAAATCAATCGCGGTACATTGTCAGGAAAAAGGCTATCCGGTCCGGTGCAACTCGCTTCATCCCGCCGCGATCGAGACACCGATGATCCAGAATGCAGAAGGCCGGCCCGGTGAGGAGCGGGAAATTGCAGACGGCGTGCTGCCCTATGGATCGGCAGGCGCACCGAAAGATGTGGCTAGCCTGGTTGTGTATCTGGCAAGCGATGAAGCCCGGTTCATCACCGGCAGCGAATTCCTGATCGATAATGGTTTGATGGTGCACCCGTAAGCCTTGCCCGCAAACAGACTAAAAAACAAACAGGTCTGTTTGTTATTGAATGTAATGCGGCAAGGCGGTAGGCTGCTGCATCATGCGGTGAGGAGCGAGCGATGGATTTGGGATTGAAGGGCAAGAAAGCAATGATTATCGGCGGTGCGCGCGGCATCGGCTATGCCGTTGCGGAATTGCTGGCGCGTGAAGGCTGCGACGTGGCGATCACGGCGCGCAATGGCGATTCTGTAAAAGACGCGGTGGCCAATCTGCGCAAATATGAAACCAACGTCATCGGTTCGGCATCCGATGTGAATGATGGTGACAAATTCCATCAGTGGGTTGTCGATACGGACACGGAACTTGGCGGCACAGATATTCTGGTACCGATCAGTTCGGCAGGCGGCGGCGCGGGCAGCCTGAAATATTGGCAGAAGGCGTTCGATGTCGATGTCATGGGCCCAGTGCGCGCGATTGACGCTGTGCTGCCCGGCATGACAGAGCGGCAGGACGGATCAATCGTTCTGATCGCGACGACATCCGCCGGGGAGGCGATGGGCGGTCCGCAAGCCTATAACGCGATGAAGGGGTCGCTGATCACATATGGCAAACAGCTGGGTCTGGCGCATGGCAAGGACGGTATCCGCGTGAATGTGGTGTCCCCCGGCCCCATTGAATTTGAAGGCGGCAATTGGGAAATGCTGAAGGGCGCGATGGAGAAATTCTACAATTCGATGCTGCGGCAGCAACCATCCGGCCGCTTTGGCAAGCCGGAGGAGATTGCCCGCGCTATCGGCTTTCTTGCCAGCCCGGCAGCAAGCTGGTGCAATGGTTCGCATCTTGTCGTCGATGGCGGCTTCACCAATCGAACGCATTTTTAGCGCGCTGCGCACCGGACGGGCAATAGCGGCCATGCTGCAGGAATTTTAATATGGATGTAAAGCGCACACAGGATATCGTTCGGGTCGATCCCGAAGAATGGCCAAAAGGTACGCCGCACGAAAAAGCAGCTGAGCCCGATCTTGGCACAAAGCTGATCTCGTCGCAGCGATATACTTCGCACGAATTTGCCCGGCGCGAATGGGAACATATCTGGACTAAGGTCTGGCTATTGGGCGGGCGCAGTGACGATATGCCGGAGCCCGGCGATCATATCTGCACCGACATTGGCAAGGAATCGGTGCTGCTCGTCCGGCAAAAGGACGGTTCGTCTGCGGGCTTTTACAATGTGTGCCTGCACCGCGGAAACAAGCTGCGTCCAGAAGGCATAGGCACGTTGGAGGACGATCCGGTATTCCGGTGCAGCTACCACCATTGGGCGTATAATCTGAAGGGCAAAATCAGCCATATTCCCGATCTGGATACCTTCCCGCAAGGTGCGCCGCCATGCGGGGCCATTCCTTCTGTAAAGGTTGCGGAGTGGGGCGGCTTCGTCTGGTTCTCGTTAAATCCCGATGCCGAGCCGCTGGAAGAATATCTCGGCGTTATTCCGCAGCATCTTGATCCCTATAATTTTGACCGGATGGTGTGGAAACGCGATATAACCGTTGAATGGGATTGCAATTGGAAAGCTAGCGTCGATGCCTTCATCGAAAGCTATCATGTGCAGGGCATTCACCCGCAATTGAAATGGTATCTCGACGATGTGAATATTCAGTATGATTGTTATGACAAGCATAGCCGGTATCTCATACCCTTTGCTACGGTCAGCCCGCGGGTTCCCCTGCCATCGACCATACCACCGTTAATTGCAGGCATTATGGAGCAGGCGGGAATGGATCCGGCCGAATATGACGGGCCGATCACCGGTATTCGCCGCGCGGTGCAACACCATATGCGCAAAAACGGCCCGAAGATCGGTAAGGATTATTCGCAATTAAGCGATGACCAGCTGACCGATGATTTTCATTATACCGTCTTCCCGAATGTATCGATGAACTGTCATGCCGACGATCTGATGATGTTTCGTCAGCGCCCGCATCCGACCGATCCGAACAAGATGTTCTATGATATCTGGATGTTCGAGCTATTGGCAAATGGCGAAGCGAAGCCGCGCCGTCCACGCCACCAACATTTCAAACATGGCGACCGATCTATCGGGCAAGTGCTGGATCAGGATGCGTTCAATCTGCCGCATGTGCAAAACGGGATGAAGAGCGATGCGTTTGAGGGACTGTGGCTCGGTGAACAGGAAGTGCGCCTGCGCCATTTTCACAAGACCATCGACGATTATATCTACGGGCATAATGGCCCCGGCGATGGCGATATTTAAGCGGGTGTTTGCATGCATTCACCCGCGCCCGGCTACACAGGATACAGATATTCGCGGGTGTAGGTGCCATCCATACATTCGAGCATTTTTTCGATTAACGGCGCGGTTTGCGGATTTTTCTGATGCGCCTGCTCTGCATCTTCGTCGGTGAAACTTTCATAGACGGCAAAGCCATGTGGTTCTTCCAGCCGGTAAAATGTGTAGGCCAGCGTGCCGGGTTCATCGGCTGCGATTTTTTCGGCAGCGGCAATCAGCGAAACGAAATCTGCATCCCGATCAGCTTTGATTTTGAAACGGGCAAGGAATGTCATTGTCATATGTCAGTCTCCTGTTATCGGCATGCCTCACGGCGCTGCGGCCTTATGACAGGCCCATCATCGCGTTCAGCTCGACATGAAAATGCCGCAGCCTTGCTTCCTGTTCACTCCACAGCGCGCCTTTGAACCCGCGTGAACGCGATCCTTTCTGCACGATAGGAAGCAAATCGCTGTCCTGATCCAGAACCTCCCCCAATTCCGGTGGCTCGCCCAAGCCGGTGCGCACGATATCGGGGCGCATATCGCCCGATATATCGGCATCGGTGTCCAGCCCCATCCATGCAGGTGCGCCATATCCCGGAATTTCTTCGGGTTTGAACAATATGATCGTTTCATAGGTAAAGCGTTCCGGGTCGCGGGCGTGGGGGATAAAGCGGTGGATGAACACAGCTTCCGGATGGCAGCCGATCTGGATATTGGGGAACAGGCCATAGATCGTGGAATCGCTTAGCTGCGTGTCGCTGAATTTTTCATACCCCAAATTATATTTCCGGGATCGTTCGCGTTTTGCAGCCTGCACGGCGGCGCGGCTTTCCTGCGCGGTGCCGCCGAATGTGTCTGGATCGATACCGGCGTCGGCCAGCATCATCTGAATGCCCGGGTTCACGGTTTCCTGATCGGGATAGCGCGGCGAAGGCTGCGCAAAGGGAACGAATTGCCGGCTCATCCCATTGGGGAACAGATCAATCTGTGTGCGGTCGTCCATCACGCCCTGTGTTTGCGGATGAACGCTGTGCAGATGATATGTTTCGTAAAACGCATCGACGCCGCCCTTCCAGTTCGCTGCCCAGTCGGATTGCTTATGCTGCACCACATGCATCTTGCCGATATCATACAGGCCCAGATGATCCGCCACTTCGCCCAGCCATTGGCGCGCCGGTTCGATCGCCATATTCATGCTGAGGAATACCAGCCCCGACACTTCCTCGCACCGAACCGCCGATAAATCCGTGCCGTGACACAGCACATCATTATGGAATGTATTCGCGTCGGTGATTTCCTGATTGCTGCCGTCAATTCCGAATTTCCAGCTGTGAAACGGGCAGACGAAACTGTTGGCCGAACCGAAATCTTCCAGCGCAATCTGGCTGCCGCGATGCGGGCAGACATTATAGAAAGCCTTAACCGATCCATCTTCCTGCCGGGCGGCGATGAAAGATTCAGGGCCGATGTCGAAACGCAGCCAATCACCAGCGTCCGGGATGTCGCTGCTTACCCCGGCAAGCAGCCAGCTTTTGGTGAAAACCTTTTCCCATTCAGCCGCGAAAAATGCCGGATCGTGATAGCGATCGGGCGCGTATCTTGCCGTGCCCAGATCGGCTTGATCGCGGTGCGCATTGAACGGGTGGTCTGCATCAATATGAATCGCCCATCGGCTTGCATCAAAATTCATCGGGTATCTCTCCATACTCTCACGCCTGTGTCCAACGTGCCACAGCTAGCATATAACAGATTATATAAAAAACAAACATGATTGCTTGTTGTTTTAAATTGTGTAACAGCAGACGGCGGAGTGAGAGTTGAACAACGGCCATGAGTGGCACGTTCAGGAGAGGGTATCCCTATGAAATTATCGAGAAAATCTGTTTCGTTTTTCGCAGTGTCGGCAGCGTTGGCGGCGCCGGCCTATGCCGCCGATACTGCCGCCGATACTGCGGCAGAAAATGCTGACACAGCAGAAGTGCAAGCCGCGCAGAGTGACACGCGTAGCCAGACCGGCATCGGCGAAATCGTAGTGACGGCTACACGGCGCGAGACGAATTTGCAGGATACACCGATCGCTGTGTCTGCGCTCGATGAAAATTTTATCCAACAGTCGAACGTCGATGATATTGGCGGATTATCGACATTCGTTCCCAATTTTTCAGCTGAAACAATCACCGGTTTCAACGCGGCATCCTTCGCGATGCGCGGTGTAGGCCAGACGAATATCATCGTGTATTACGAGCCGCCCGTTGTGGTGCTTGTCGACGATTTCGTTGTGCCCAGCGTTCAGACGCAGCTGCTCGATACATTCGATGTATCACAGGTTGAGGTGCTTCGCGGACCGCAGGGCACATTGTTTGGCAAGAACAGCACCGGCGGCGCTGTGACTGTCAGATCAAAGCGGCCCGAAATGAATGTTACCGGCTTTGATATGCGGGCCGCCTATGGCAGCTTCGGCAGCTATTCATTGAAGGGGGCGCTCAATCTGCCCTTGATTGAAGATGTGCTGTCGCTGCGTCTTGTTGGCGGGATCGAAGGTGATAACGGCTATTATCGCAATGGCGCGTGTTTCGGGCCGATAGTGGGCGCGAATGATGGCTTTCAGGACAGCGCATTTACCGATGCGCAAGGCTGCCTGAACGGTGACCGGATCGGCGGCAAAAAAGTCGCTGCGGGCCGCGCGAAATTGCTGTTCGAACCCAACGATACAATATCGGCGCTGTTCCAGTATGAACGGCTGCGCGATCGTTCGGAGGCCGTGCCATCTGTGAACGAGAATGGACGATTTGCCGGCACCGCCCCGTTTCTTACAGATTTGATCAATGCGACGGGCACCAATCCTGCCAGCGATGATCCGCTAGACAATGCAGGCATCACGCTGCGCAACGATGCGCTGTTGAATATGGGGCGCGGCCAGCGGATCGATGTCGATGGCTATTATGCGAATATCGATTTCACCTTTGATTTCGGCACGCTGACCTCTGTGACGGGTTTGCGTAAACAGAAATCGCGTCTGCCAAACAGCTATCCCGGCGCGGTGGCGGTTGCCGATGATGGGCAGGTGCTGTCGATTTTCGATGCAACGCGCGACGATGACCGGCAGACATTCCAGCAGGAACTGCGTTTCGCGACCGATCTGGACGGCCCGTTCAATGCGGTTGTCGGCGGTTTCTATCAGGATGATGAGGTTGATTTCTGCGTATCACAGATTCTGGGCTTTCTCGATATAACGGCTGGCCCGTTGCCGTTCGGCAATTGGAATGACACGCCGTATATTCTTTGCAACGCACAGGAAGCCAAATCGAAGGCGCTGTTCGGGGAGGGCACTTTCGAAATCACTGATCAGCTGACCCTGACCGGCGGTCTGCGCTATACATGGGAAGACAAAACATGGCGGGGCCGGCAACAGGCATTCATCCCGACATTGAACGGCGGCTTTGATCCGACCATTGCTGTAAACACCGCGCTTGATGCCAGCGTGTATAATTTCGACGCTGGTGTTATCGAGCTTGAGGACAGTTGGCGGGAGCTGACATGGCGGGTCAGTCTGGGCTATGCGGCCACCGATGATCTGTTTGTCTATGCAACTGCATCGCGCGGGTTCAAAGGCGGCGGCTATAACGATCAGATCGGCGGCTTTGCGGCATTCGGCGGTGATCTTGATGCTTTTCGCGAAGCGGCGCGCGCGACCGATCCGGAAACTGCAGACAGCTATGAAATAGGGTTCAAAAGCGATCTGCTGGACAATCGGCTGCGGTTTAATCTCACTGGTTTCTATGTCGAATATAACGATCTTCAGAAACAGTTGAATGTGCCGATCGTAGTGAACGGCAATCCCAATCAGGTGACAATTTTCGTCAACGCCGCATCGGCCAATGTGAAAGGTATCGAGGCGGAATTGACGGCTGAACCTTTCGAAGGGCTGCTGCTGCGCGGTGTGCTGGGGTATCAGGATGCGGAATATGATGCCTATGACGCGCCGGGCGCGGGATATGATCTGTCGACTGCGCCTTTGGACCGCGCGCCCAAATGGCAGTGGAGCGTTGATGGCACCTATTCACTTCCGATTGGCAGTGACTACAAGATGCGGGTTAATGGCAATGTCGGGTATCAGGCCCGCAACCTGAACACGCAGGCGATTGACGATCCGCTCGGCAATACATTCCTTGATGCGCGCACTCTGGTAAACGCCTCAGTGACTTTGGCGGAGGCGGATGACCGCTATTATGTCAGCTTTGTCGGCAAAAATTTAACCGACGAACGCTACCGGACAGCATCACAGAATGTGGCTGGCCTGTGGCTGAACAGCCAGTTCGGCGCGCCGCGGTATTACGGCGTGGAAGTTGGCGTGAAGCTGAGTAACTAGACGACATGCTGGGCCGATATATCCAGTTGCTGCTCATCACGACGCTCTTGTTGTTATCGGCCTGTAAAAAGATCGAAGACGGCAGCGGCAGCGTAGCGGATAGCGACAGCCGGATGACATCGACCGAGGAGCTGCAATCACGCAGCGGGGAGGGGATCGATCTGGAAACGCATCCCGGTGTGGGGCTTTTCCAAGCCAATTGCCTCAGCTGCCATGCAGGCGGCGTTCCGAAAGCGCCAGCGGTGCTGTGGCTGGAAATGATGGAGCCGGACATGGTGCTGCATTCGATGAATGAAGGCATCATGAAACAGCAATCGGCCCATTTGTCGAAACAGGAACGCATCTATATCGCCGAATATCTGGCGCGGACAAAGCTGGCGGATTACAAACCGCCCCAGCCGCCCAAAGCATGCACCGGTGCAGCATTGAAATTCGCAGGAACACCACCGGCCAAAACCGGATGGGGGCATGAAACGTCGCGGTTTTATTCGGCCCGGCAGGGTGGCCTGATTGCGGACGATATTCCAAAACTGGAACTGAAATGGGCATACGCTTTCCCCGGCAGCATGCGAGCCCGCTCGCAACCTGCAAAGGGATGGAACAGCATTTTTGTCGGCAGCCAGAACGGGCGTGTCTATGCGTTCGATATCGAAACAGGCTGCGCCAAATGGACATTTCGTGCCGGTGCCGAAGTGCGCACTGCAATCGTTGCCGATGCCGAAAATGAACGCTTATATTTCGGCGACATACTGGGCCGCGCCTATGCAATCGATGCAAAGAGCGGAAAGCAGATCTGGCGCACAAAGATAGACGAACATCCGAACGCAACCATTACGGGATCACCTGCATTGGGCGGCGGCACTTTGTTCGTGCCGGTATCATCTCTGGAGGTTACCTCGGCCGCCGATCCTGAATATAGCTGCTGCACATTCCGGGGATCGGTTGCGGCGCTGGACCCGGCGAACGGCAAATTGAAATGGCAGACCTTTACTGTTCCTGATAAACCGAAACCGCATGGCACCACCAGCACGGGGGCAAAGATAATCGGTCCATCAGGTGCGCCAATCTGGAACAGTCCGGCCTATGACGCAAAGCGCGGCGTCATCTACGCAGGTTCAGGCGAAAATTATTCTTCACCAGCGGATGAAAATAGCGACGCCGTTTTTGCAATTGATGCCCAAACAGGCCAAAAGAAATGGCAGCTGCAGTTGACGAAAAATGACGCCTGGAATGTCGGCTGTATGCTCGGCAATGAAAATTGCCCGAAGGAAAACGGCCCCGATTATGACATCGCATCATCGCCAATACTGGTCCCGCTGGGCGGCGGTAGGGATATGCTGGTCGTTGGCCAGAAATCCGGCGTTGTTTACGGGATAGATCCCGACAGCGGCAGGATGGCGTGGCAACGCCGCGTTGGCCATGGCGGCACGCAGGGCGGCGTACATTTCGGCATGTCACGCGAGGGCAGCACCGTTTACGTGCCGATCGTCGACATGGATGACACCTATGATGGCCGCGAATATGATAAGCAATTGAACGGCGCAGGTATGCACGCGATCAACGCCGCAACGGGCAAATTGCTGTGGAGCAATAAGGCCGACGATATATGCGGTGACCGGCAATATTGCGATCGCGGGATCTCTGCGGCCAGCACAGCTGTTCCCGGCGCAGTGCTTGCCGGGCATCTCGATGGCCGATTGCGCGCCTATGCAAAATCGAGCGGAAAACCGCTTTGGTCGTTTGACACCACCAAAGCCGTCACAACGATTTCAGGCACCAAAGCAACCGGCGGCAGCATGAGCGGGCCGGGGGCTGCGGTGCATGGCGGCTATCTGGTCGTGAACAGCGGCTACGGACTATATTACCATATGCCGGGCAATGTGATGCTGGTATTCGGGAAAGCGGATTAGCGAATATCCATCGCCGGTTGGCGGGAACACACAATAGCGGAGAGCATATGGATTTTACATTGACGCAGGATCAACAGGATCTGCAAAATGCCGCGCGCCAATTCGCGCAATCGGAACTGCCGCAGATCGCTGCCCGGCTGGAGGCGGAAAACACCCCGCCGCCGCATGCTCTGGTAAAACGATTTGCCGAGATGGGGTTTCTTGGCATCAATGTGCCGTCGGAACTGGGCGGTCTGGGCCTTGGCAATGTCGAGGCGCTGATTGTACTGGAGGAATTTGCGAAGATATCATCTGCGATTGGCTTTCCGGTTTTTGAATCGTCGGTTGGCCCCGTGCGCGCGATTGAATTGTTTGGATCGGATAGCTTGAAACAGCGGATTGTGCCTGCGGTGTGCGCGGGCGATTGCGTTGTGGCCGTTTCAATGTCCGAGCCTGATGCAGGCAGTGCGTTGACCGATCTGAAAACGCGCGCGGTGGTGTCGGGCGACCGCGTCGTGCTCAATGGCAATAAACGATGGTGTTCAGGCGGCGGGCATGCCGATGCATATCTGGTTTACTGCCGCCTGTCGGAAGAGAAAGGCGCCAAGGGCATCGGCGCAGTGCTGGTGGAAAAAGACGCGCCCGGGCTCAGCTTCGGCCCGAATGAAGAGTTGATGGGTTTTCGCGGCGTGCCGTCGGCGGATATTTATTTTGAAGATTGCGACGTGCCAGCGGACAATATCGTCGTGCCGGCAGGCGGCTTCGGAAAATTGATGGAAGCGTTCGATCTTGAACGCTGCGGCAATGCTACAATGTCATTGGGGCAGGCGTCGGGCGCGTTGGAAGACGTCATCAATTATGTGCAGGAGCGCAAACAATTTGGCAAACCCATCATCGAATTTCAGGCCGTGCAGTTGAAGCTGGCTGAAATGCAGATGAATGTCGATGCAGCGCGTTTGCTCATCTGGCGTGCGGCATCCAACGCAGAAAATGGATTGCCCTCTATTCAGGACAGTTCGGTCGCCAAATGCTTTGCCAATACGATCTCCCGCCAAGTGACCGGGGATGCGATGCAGCTGATGGGCGCTTATGGCTATAGCAAGGAATTTCCGATGGAACGGCGGCTGCGCGATAGCTGGGGCTGGGGGATTGCAGGCGGCGCGATTGACATTCAGAAAACAAATATCGCTGCCGCTATGGTCGGCCGCCGCTTCGATCAAAGGCGGTGATATGGCTTTGAAGCCGGCAGCCGATATGTCGCAATTGCCCGAAAATGGCACATATGTGGCGCAGCTTGACGGGCAGGAAATTCTGCTCGTGAAATCCGCATCGGGGATCTTCGCCATCGAAAATATGTGCAGCCATGCCTACCAAAAGCTGGCCGAGGGGAAGGTGAAAAAAATGTTCATATTCTGCCCTGCCCATGGTGTGCGCTTTGATCTGCGCAACGGGTGCCCGTCCGGCAAGCTGACCGATCAGCCGATCAAGGTTTGGCACGCCGAGATTGTCGGTGACAAGGTGATGGTCGATCTTTCGGTCAGGCTTGATCCCGGCGCATGATACGCGTTCTGCATATTGATGGCAGCCCGCGCGGGGATCGCTCCAAATCCCGTCCGGTGGCCGATAGCTTTCTGGCAGCGGGCGGCGATGCATTTCGCGTAACGCGTTGCGATGTGTGGACGATCGATCTTCCGCCTATCGATGGCAGCATGATCGAAGGGCGCTATGCCATGATCGCTGGCAATCCGCCGGATCCCGGCCTGAAAGCGCAATGGGCCGCTGTTGAAAGGATCGCGGAGCAATTTTTGCGCCATGATCTGTTTCTAATTTCGACCCCGATGTGGAATTTCGGTCTGCCCTACAAACTCAAACATTATATTGATGTGGTGACGCAGCCGGGGATGACTTTTCAAAATAATGCGCAGGGCAATGTCGAGGGTATGGCCGCCGGAAAGACAGCGGTTATTGTGGCAGCCAGCGCGATGCCGATCGGGTGCGATGGTGCGTTAGCGGAACTCGATTTTCAGCAGCGATATCTGGAAAGCTGGCTGGGCTTTATAGGCATTACCGACATTCATGCTGTTCGTGTTGCGCCAACATATGGCGATGACGATGACGTTGGAGCAATTGTGTCGCAGGCGCAGCAGGAAGCGGAGAGCCGCGCGAAAGACGTGGTGGACCGGCTTAGCTAGCCGCGCTGCGCGTATAGACCAGATTGATGCTGTTGAACTGCACGATTATTGCGCCATCCTGATTGATCAGCTCATAATAAGTAACCGCGGTTCCGCGCGGCTTTCCTGACATCGACGGCGTCAACGTGGTGATTTTGGATGTAGCATATACCGTATCGCCCGGGCGCAGTGCCGCCTTCAACCGCAACTCGTCAAATCCGATCCCGCACACGAAATCGATATCGCTATTGATCGCATGATCAAGCTGCCGCCATACCGCCAGCACATGAACGCCGCTCGCCACGATCTCGCCAAAATGCGAATGCACCGCCTCATCCGGATCGACATGAAACCACTGCGGATCATATTGCTGCGCAAAGCCGATAATTTCTGCTTCGCTCACTGTAACGCTGTGTGAGACACGCGTTTCGCCGATGGTTAAATCTTCAAATTTGCGTGGCGGCCTATCCTGCGTTGATGCACCTTTACGTCTTGCTGTTTCAGCTTTCGACATAGGGTTCCAGCACCTGTTCGACAGCGTGCTCGCTGGGCAGATGGTTCGCGCCAATCCGGCGGTCCAGTTCCTCATGCCAATGATAAATACGCCGTTCCTGATAATTCAGCGGCAATCCGGTAAAGCCCGGCGAATTCAGCGATTCCTGAATTTCGGGAGCGAACTGCAGATCCTCATACAGGATGCGTTCCCAATTTTCCGCGCGCATTTCCCATTTTTCATGCGGATGTTCCGGATCATAATCGGGCGCGATCCACGTTGATACCACACGGCAGCTTTGCGGCCCTGTCGGCCAGAATTGCAGCATCGGGATACCGCTGTTCGACGGGGGCATTACGAAATTGGGATAGATCATATAGCTTGCGTTGTTGGCGTTCACGATATCGCTGACCGTGTCGATGACCGGCATTCCTTTTGTGCCCGGATCTTGCCAGTCGGGGCGGCGGTTCGGCGTAATCATGCGCGAATGCCCTTTTTCCCAAAGCGTAATCGTCATCCCTCTGTGGTCAAGGAAACGGTCGACAGTATTCTGGTGAATTGATTTAAGGTGGTAAACTTCCATAAAGGCATCGAGCAAGACTTTGACGTTGCAATCAACTTCATAGGAACGGCTCTCTACGAAACTAAGCCGGTCTAGCTGGAACTGGTCCAGCTCTTCGCTGAACGAGGCGATGTGGATATCGAGCGGCTCTGCACCCGGGTCTTCATTGATGAAGATCAATTTCCCGATCGTCTCGCAGCGCACGGGTTGCAGGCTTTGGCACGCAAAATCGAAGTCAACGAAATCGCGCTTGTCGCGTACCGCCGTCAGTTTGCCGTCCAGCGTGTAGGACCAGCCATGATACCCGCATACGAAGCCGCGATCATTTCCACTTTCTTCTTTCACCAGCGGCGCGCCGCGATGTTGGCAGGTGTTATAGAAAGCGCGAAATTCACCCTTCAGGTCGCGCACTATAATAATGGGTGAGCCGGTATTTTTCACCAGCATCCAGCTGCCGGCTTCGGGGATTTGATCCGCATGGCAACCATACAGCCACGCCCGTTTCCACATCAGCTCATTCTCCAGAGCAAGAAAATCTGCATCTACGTAGCGGCTGGCAGGTATTTCCGGGAATCGCGGAAACCCCTCCGGTGGCGATTTTCGCGCGGCTTCAAATGCCATCTGCTGCGAGATATTCAGCTCGACGTCTTTACGCATAACGGCACCCTTATAGCGATATCAGTTGTCGATACATGCTACGCCGCCCGGCAAATAAAAACAATCATGAATGTCTTTATCAATACGCGGCTTGCGGTCACGCAGGCGATGCTGGGCATTGGCGTTTAGGCTCAGGCCGCCTGATTTAGCGAATCGGTGAGGCATTGCGTATCCAGCCCCAATATATGCGTGAGACGGCCAAGCGCCATCCAGCTGCCGATCGCCAACGTCAGTTCGGTGATTTCCCTATCGGAAAACGCAGACTTCATCCGCTGCCAAAATTCGGCGTCGTATGCAGTCTCGTCAGGATACAGGGCCAATTTCTCCGAATATTCTATCGCCAGCTGCTCTTGCGAAGTGAACTGATCCGATTCGCGCCAGTTGTCGATTGCCTGATAAAAGGCTTCATCAGGCCGTTCTCCGCCGCGCGCCACCAGTGAGCTTTCAGGATCGCCGCCGCCTGCTTTCAGAAAATTATCGAGATGATCCGCAGCGCGGAAATTCTGGCAGACGATACAGCCATTTATCATCGCTGTCCGGTACCTCGCGGCCTCCGCAACGCGCAGCGGCAGGTTCAAATTCTGATACACAGCCTGCACAAAACCAGCGGCAGGCCCGCCGATTTCCGGCGCAACCTGTGTAAGGGCATAACCCAGCGGATCCTGTTCATAGGCGGCAGGGACGTCAATATTCGGCATAGTCAGCTCTCTCTCGCTTCGTGTCATTTCGGGTTAGCATTGAAAGCGGCAAAATTCAATCATTGCCGGACGAACAGGCACGGATATTGCCATAAAACAGACAAGACCGTTTGTTTTTTTCGCGCTGTGCGATAGATAGCATTGGCGAGAGAGACAGCAATGGGGAGTTGGAGAGAGCGATGACCACAGACGCAGTCATTTGTAATATGGGCGCTATGCTGCGCGGCTCTGCCCAGCATTGGCCAAGCCGCGACGCGCTGATATTTCCCGATAGCCGCCACAGCTATGCCGATCTGAACATATCGGCGCGGCGCTGGGCCAAATATTTTATCGCCGTGGGAATACAGCCCGGCCAGAATATCGGCATATTGCTCACCACGCGTCCGGAATTTGTGGAAATTTTGTTCGGCATCTTCATGGCGGGCGCTGTCGCTGTGCCTGTCAATGCGCGGTATCAGGCATCTGAATTGCGGTTTCTGGTCAGGGATGCAGATCTTTCGATATTGGTCAGCACGGGCCATGTGTCAGACAGGCTCGATTTCGGGGAACGGCTGTTAAAGGCATTTCCTACATTGCCCGATGCGCAGAATGGTACGGCGCTTCAGCTTGACGATGCACCGCTGCTGCGCGCGATCATATGCCTCGATGATCCATGCCCTGCATATCTGACAGGATATAACGCGGCGCTGGCCAGTGGGGATCACATTTCGGAGGGCGATGTTGACGCGCGGATCGACGATATAGCAGGCGAAGATACCGCGATGATCCTCTACACGTCAGGCACAACGGCCAATCCCAAAGGCGCCGTGATAAGCCATATCGCGCAGTTGGGTAACAGCCGCAATCTCGGCAAAAGATATGAGATGGACCGCGCTGACAAGGTGTGGTCGCCGCTGCCGATTTTTCACATTGCGGGCATATTGCCAATGGTTATGATCCTTGATCTTGGCGGAGCGTATATGACCATTCCGCATTTTGAAGCGGGGCAGGCGCTAGCCATGCTGGGCAAGGAAAAGGCCACGCTGGCGTATCCCAGCTTCGTCACGATCATGCAGGATCTGATCACGCATGAAGATTTTGCCAGCACTGATCTGAGCAGCCTGCGTATCATGAACAGCAATTTCGCTGTGCAGCCTGCATGGATAAAGGACGCGGTCGTCGCCGCGATGCCCGATACGATTCAGGTCGGCACCTATGGGCTGACAGAGGCGGCGGGCACGGTTTCCACCAGCAGGCTGTCCGACAGTTTCGAAGTGCGCACGGGGCGCTGCGGCGCGTTGCTCGACGATTGGGAAATGCAAATACGCGACGCGGACACTGGCAAGGAAATTGGGACAGGCGAGCGCGGCGAGATAGTGCTTCGCGGCCCGCATATGCTGAAAGGATATTACAACGCGCCGGAAAAAACCGCCGAGGTTATCCGCGACGGATGGTTCCACACGGGCGACATCGGATCGATCGATGCCAATGGCAATGTAATGTTTCACGGGCGCACGAAGGATATGCTGAAAGTTGGCGGAGAAAATGTAGCTGCAGCTGAAATCGAAGCGATGCTGCAAACACATCCTTGCGTAAAGCTGGCGCAGGTGGTGGGCGTGCCCGACGATCGCTATGTCGAAGTGGCGGCGGCCTTTATTGAGCTGAATACTGACATTGCGCTGAACGCTGACAATGAGCTGAATACTGGCGAGAGCGTTGATGAAGCCGCGTTGATCGCATATTGCAAGGGCGAGTTGGCAAGTTTCAAAATTCCGCGATATATCCGCTTCATTGATGCCTGGCCAATGTCGACATCCAAAATTCAGAAGTTCAAACTGCAAACGCAGCTATGCGATGAATTGGCCAAAGCCGGTTGAAAAGTGACGCGCCGGCAATTTCGGTCAATTAAAATCTTGTTCGTATCGATAGCACCGCTAGCATGGCGTGATGATCCGTTTTTTATTCCTGATCTGTTTGTGCCTGGCTGCGCCGGGATGCACTTCGGCGGCGGACACTATCACCCGCAGCGATGACGATGCGATCATCCGGCTTTCGGGATCGGATGCCCGCAGCCTTGATCCGCAAATGGTGGCGGATCTTTCGTCGATCGAGATCGCGACCGACCAGTTTGAAGGGCTGACGCGCCCAAACGGATTGGGGGAGCCTGAACCCGGACTGGCATCGGACTGGACGGTAAGCGAGAACGGGCTGGTCTGGGATTTCACGCTTCGGCCAGACCTTACATTTTCTGATGGCGAACCCATCACGCCGGACATTTTTGCAAAAGCGTTGGCGCGTACCCGCGATGAAGCAGGGGGTTCACCGCATGCTGCATTATTCGCCGCTATCGACCGCATCGAAAGCCCGCGGCCCGGTGTGGTGCGTGTTATATTGGAACAGCCTTTCCCGCAATTGCCCGCGTTGCTCGTCCACCCGGCCATGGCGGCATTACCGTTTCACGTCATTGATAAGATCGGCGATGCGTGGACTGCGCAGCGGCCGTTGGTAACGAGCGGGGCGTACCGGCTTACCGACTGGAAACTGGCGCAGCAGATTACGCTGGAGAGCAACCCGAACTGGCACGGCGGCAAACCGCGAACGGCCAAGATAATCTGGCGGCCGATTGAAGATGCGCAAAGTGCGATGCGGCTGATGCTGGCAGGTGGCGGCGATATCAGTGGCAGTTTCCCGGCAAGCCGCCTGAAATGGCTTCAGGATAATTACAGCGATCTGGTTCATGTCAGCGATTCGCTCGGCACATATTATTTTGTATTCAATATGCGCGCGCCGCCATTTGATGATGTCCGCGTGCGGCGCGCCCTTTCTATCGCAGTAGACCGTGAATGGATTGCGAGAGATATGATCGCCGCCGATAATGCGCCTGCTTACGGTTTTGTCCCGCCCGCTTTGCGCGGAGGCGCACTTCCACCCCTGCCGGGCAATATGAAAGCGCGGCAGCGCCAGGCCCGCGCGCTGCTGAAACAAGCGGGGTATGATGATAGCAATCCGCTGCGCTTTGAAATCCGGTTCAACAGCAGCCCGGAACATCGGCGCACGGCAATTGCGATGGCGACGATGTGGCGCGAAATTGGCGTCGATGCGCAGCTTTTGAACAGTGAGGCCAGCCTGCATTTCGATGCGCTGCGCCGCGCCGATTTTGCCATGGCGCGTTCGGGATGGATTGCCGATCTGCCCGCACCGGAAAATTTCCTGTCGATCTACACTATTGCTGCCGGGCCGCAGAATTATCCGGGATACGCCAATCCTGAATATGAAACCGCATTGAAGGTTGCCTTGGCCGAGCAGGACGCCGAAAAGCGCGCGGCTTTTATGCGGCGGGCGGAGCAGATATTGCTGGCCGATGTGCCGTTCATCCCGCTGTATTACTATAATTCACGCAGCCTCGTGCAAACTGATATTGTCGGCTGGACAGCAAATATTTCCGGCGCGCATCCCAGTCGGCTGATTTATAGGAAACCGCAATGAATTATCGGATGATAGCCGGCTACTGCGCGCGCATCGCGGCCATTGCCGGGCTGTTGGCGACAGGCGCATGTTCGGGCGGTGTTGATAATGAACAGTTGCGCGTTGATGTTGTCAGTGCGCAGCAGGATAGTTTTTCCGTCAATCGCCTGCCGCTGCCAAAGGCGTCGGCCTATCTGCGTGCAGCCACTGCGCGGGGCCTTGTCACGTTTGATAGCGAAGGCCGCGTCGTGCCTGCGCTGGCCTCCCGCTGGATGGTCACCGATGACGGGCTGACATATGCGTTCCGATTGAACAAGGCCCGCTGGAATGACATGCGCGAAGTGGAAACGGACGAGGTTGTTGCCGCGCTCAACCGGCGAATACCGCAGCTTCGCGGAAAAATTTTCGGCGGAGCGCTGGACAATATTATCACAGCAGAACGAATGACGGGCCGGGTTATGCAAATTCGCTTGCGCGCGCCGATGCCCAGCCTGCTCGAATATCTGGCCAGCCCCGAATTTGGCGTCATTCACGATAGCAACGGCAGCGGGCCGATGATCGCCCGGTCGCAAGATGCGCACCAGATTTTAAGTTGGCGCACAGCCGATGGCAGCGACAATGTGCTGTTATCGGATCAACGCATATTGCTACATAAAAACACCGCGGTCGACGGCCTCGCGCGGCTGAAGACCGAACAAACCGACATGGTGACCGGCGGCAGCTATACGACGTTGCCTTATCTTGCGGTGGCGGATCTTCCCGGAGACAGGATTGATGCTGGCAACCGGCTGGGGTTGTTCGGTTTGATATTCGTGCGCGCTGGCCCGTTCCTGTCTGAACCGCAAAACCGCGAAGCGATAGCCATGGCGCTTGACCGGCCACGGATGCTGACCGCGTTTGATAATGTGGCATGGAGGGAGCGGCTGACGATTGTGCCCGACGATCTCGAAGACAGGGGAAAGGTCGCGCCGCCCGATTGGGTGCAGTTGTCAATCGCCGAGCGCCGCAGCATATCGCAGCGTAGAATCAGCCTATGGAAATCAGAACAGGGCGATATCAAACCGTTGCGGATTGCTATGCCAAAGGGGCCGGGCTCACGTATGCTATTTGCTTGGTTGCAAGCCGATTTTGCGGCGGTCGGGCTGCGGGTGGAGCGCGTCGATCTAGGCGCATCGGCGGAATTGCGGCTGATAGACCGATTGGCCGACGCCAGCAGCGCCGAATGGTATCTGGGGCAGCTTTCGTGCGGCTATGCGCCAATTTGCGATACCGAGGCGGACGCGTTGCTGATCGCGGCGCGCCGCGCGCAAACGGCAGGCGAGCGCCAACGGCTTTTAGGCGAGGCGGAGGCGGCGTATCAGCAACTGCGCAATTTCATCCCGCTAGGCAATCCGCTGCGATGGACGGCATTTCGGACCGGGCTTGATGGCTATGCGCCCAATTCGCGCGGCTGGCATTACTTGCAAACATTGGGCAGCGGCCCCACATAATCGGGGTAAGCCCAATTGTTTGAAGGTGACTGACTATGCCAATGTCGCAGGACAAATTTGACGAGATGGCGAAAAACATGCCCGGCATGGGGCGCGATCCTGAATCCATTCGGCAGCGGGTAGAGGCGATGGAGCATCTGCTCGAACGCTCCATCACTATTCCCGGCGTCAATTTTCCGATCGGGCTGGATTTCGTAATCGGATTGGTGCCCGTGATCGGCGATGTGATTACGGCCAGCATGGGCGCGTATATCGTATGGGAAGCGAAGAATCTGGGCATGTCCAGATGGCAACTGACGCGGATGGCTGCGAATGTCGGTATCGATACGGTGGTGGGTGCCGTGCCGCTGGTGGGCGATGCGTTTGATCTTGTCTGGCGGTCAAATACCAAAAATCTGAATATGATCCGCAAGCATATCGAGAAGCATCATCCTGGTGCGCAGATCGTAGATGTTTAAGCGCGCTATGTTAATCGCCGCGCCATACTTTCACGATTGAACTGTCCGGCGCGCCGCGCGTCCATTGCGGGCAACGGCGGGGCATAAAATCCCTGCCAAGGCAAATGCGCACTTCCTGCAGCCATCCCTTGCGGTTCGTTTTCACACGCACGGCATGTGCGGGCAGATCGGCGTTATTCACCTCGAATGCCTCGGCCAATCCAGCAGCGGTCAGCGGTTTGCCGCGCTTATATTGACGAGACAGATAATCCATGTCGGGAAATTCAATCGCTCCGAACATCAGCCGCGCCGCCCCGAAATATGTCTCCGGCCGGCGTGCCATACACGTTCCATGCTTTGCCCATTCACGCTGCAATAACGCGGCGCTGGGCGTCATGCAGATATTGCGTTTGAGTATAGCGCGCGGCAACGTGGGCGCGCGGCGGCAATATTGCGGATAATCCGGCCCGCGCCCTTCCGGCCATAAACCATGCAGGATGAAGCCGAACTCCCCGATCTTCCCGTTGCATTGCAACAGGCTGCTAGCCGATTTGCCGCGGCTTTTGCAGAACTCGCGGCTCCATGACAGCGCCAGAACATATCCGCCAATCGGCACGCGGCGTATTTGTGATTGCTTCGGCACTATGGGGGCAGGCCGCGAAATTTTGTCAGGCGCGCGGCATTGCCATGCCTGCGCCATTGCATTGGTCGGCTGGGCGAGAAGCAACGCGAACAGGATCAGCAGGCGGCGGTTAAACCTGCGCAAAATCTAATCCAATGTCAGCGGCGGGTGCGCTTTGGGTCAGGCGGCCGACGCTGATATAATCGACGCCGCTTTCGGCTTTCGCGCGGATAGTTTCCAATGTCACGCCGCCGCTCGCTTCGGTTTTTGCGCGGCCACTGATTAACCCGACGGCTTCGCGCAGCATGTCCGGCTCCATATTATCAAGCAGCAAATGCGTCGCGCCAGCCGTTATCCCGGGTTCGATCTGGTCGATCCGGTCAACTTCCAATATTATGTCTTTCACGCCGTGCTGCACCGCGCGCCGTACAGCTTCGGCGGCGCTTCCCGCGACCGCGACGTGATTGTCCTTTATCATCGCTGCATCCCACAGCCCCATGCGATGATTTTGTCCGCCGCCCATACGCACCGCGTATTTTTCGATAAAGCGCAGGCCCGGAATTGTCTTGCGGGTATCCAGTAGCGTGCAGCCGGTGCCGTCAATCCGGTCGACATAGGCGCGGGTCATGGTGGCGATGCCGGTCAGATGCTGGACTGTGTTCAGCGCCGAGCGTTCCGCCGTCAGCATCGCCCGTCCTTTTCCGCGCAGCCGCATAATATCCGCACCGCCCGGCACGGCTGCGCCTTCTTCGGCGAGAATTTCAATTTCGACATCGGGATCGAGATGCCGGAAAAACGCTTCGGCAATCGGCAATCCGGCGACAACGCAATCATGCCGCGCATCCATCACACCGCTGAAGACGGCGTCTGCCGGGATCACGCTTTGCGATGTCACGTCGCTGCCGCCGCCATGGGAAGGATCGCCCAGATCCTCGGCGAATGTCGATGCGATAAAGGCGGGCAGATCAAAATATTCGATGGAGAAAGTCATGCGCAGGCTTTATCCCAATAGATACGCAGGTGAAAGGGCTTTGCCGCGAACATTCCCAGCATCAGTAAACCGCGGAATTGTTCTCATACGCGATAACGGCGCGGGTCAACGCCTGCATCAATTGCTGGCGTTCCTTTACCGGGCGGTTTGTTGCGCCGATCATCGCCACGACGCTGTAGCGGCGGCCCGATGGCGAGATCAGAATACCGACATCATTATACGCGGTGGCGAGCAATTTCAGAACCTGTCCCGTTCCCGTTTTATGCGGCAAGGACCATCCCGGCGATAGCCCGCCGCGCAGCCGCTTCGGCCCGGTTTTCGATTTCGCCATCAGATCGATCAAATAGGCGTTATACGGTTTGGGTAGCAATTCGCCGCGCGCCAGTTTCGCCAATCCATCGGCCACTGCAACGGGCGCCGCGCCATCGGGCGGGTTTGCCAGATATGCGCCCATCGTTTGCATCCGCTGTGCAAAGGGAACGCGTTTGCGCGCTTCCCAGAAATTGCGGCCATAGGAAAAACTGTCCTGCCATTCCATCCCGGTGATCGACATTTGCAGCTGCTTCTCGCTCGGTGCCATCCATATCTCGTTCAGCCCCTGTGCCCGCAGAAAGCGCAACACGCCGCTACGTCCGCCCACTGCGTCAAACAGCGCAGCATTGGCGGTATTGTCGCTCTGTGTCATGGCACGGCGCAGCAGATCAGCGATGGTGGTAGTGTAGCTGCCCGACGCCAGAATGCGTTTGCGGATGGGCTGATGAAATATCGAAAGGTCGCGCGCTGTAAGCGTCACCTGATCCTCCAGCGCGATTTCCCCTGCTGCAACCTTGTCAAGCAATGCCGCCGCCACCCACAGTTTCGAAAGGCTCTGCTGCGGCAGGCGAAGATCGCCCTTATGCGCCGCCGCCCATCCATCGTCGATCGACTGCACAACGATGCCAACATCTCCGTCGAAAGTGCGGCCAAGCGCAGTAACGGTGGCCTGCAATGCTTCAGGTGCGCCTGGCCGGTTCATAGCCGGCGGCTGCATTTGCCCGGACGCAGTTCCCGCTAAAGGTGAGCTGGCGGGTTTTGAGCCATCCACTTGCACTGCGTCACTGCCGGTGTTTCCGGTGTGGCCGGTGGCCAGCGGATCGTCAGCAAGCAGACGGAACCAGATGAACCCAGCGAGCAACGCCATGCAAACCGGAAAGGCTATCCACGGCCATACAGCCTGCGTCCTTGTGTGCCGTTGCGTATTCTGCTGTCCCATACGGCCGTATAACGCCAATCGCAGCGAAGATTAAATACGTTAACCGTAATGGCTTAGCGGCACGTTATGGATGCGTACGCAACAAAGCGCAGCATCATCCCTTATGCGCCAAATCCATCGGGCCAAGATCGCCGTAGCCAACTTTGCCCGCGCTCATATCGAGCATGCGGTCGAGCGATTTTTTCGCGCCGAGCCGCACGTCTTCATCCAGTTCGATACGCGGTTGCAGATCGCGCAGCGCGACATACAGTTTTTCCAGCGTATTGAGCGCCATATACGGGCAGATGTTACAGGCACAGTTACCATCAGCGCCGGGCGCGCCGCCTGCCACCACCCGGCCATCATGGCCATCGCCTCGGTGATCGCCGGCCAGCCCAGCGGGGCGCAATGCACGGTATCGGGTGCCGGGACGTGGTCCAGATCGGCCGCGTCGCCGCGCCGCTCGAACAGCGACGGGATCGCCACGACCGATACGTGATCCGGCAGGTCGCGCAGGATATCGGGGCGCGCGCAGAAGACGGTGGCGGGACGCGTGACGGGCAGAGCGCGCAGCAGCGCGGCGCAGCGTTCGGCATGGCCGCGCCCCTGATGATGCACGAAATAGCCTATCGGCCGGTCGGGCAGGCGGGTGACGTTCATGCCGCGTGCACCTCCGGTCCGGAAGCGGCCGCCGGGCGGCGTTCGGTCAGCCCCAGGCGCGCCAACCCGTCGTGCACTACGAGCACGACGAGACCGGCTTCAACTACCGGATGAGCAACCTGCTGGCCGGGCTCGGCAATGCGCAATTCACCCGCCTCGACGAGATCATCGACCGCAAGCTGAGCATCAACGCTCGGTACCGCTCGTTGCTGGCCGACGGCGTGCCGCGCGAGCTGGCCCGCTCGGTCGGCGACATGCGCGCACGCATGCGCGCCGCGCACGGCACGGCACCGGCCGGGCGCATGCATCTCAAGCGCGATCCCGGCGGCATCACCGATCTGGAGTTTGTGGTTCAATACCTGGCGTTGGCGCACGCTGCCGAGCATCCCTCGATCGTCTGCTACAGCGACAACATTCGCGTGCTCGACGCCGCGTACGACGCCGGAGTCATCGATGCGGCATTGCGCGACGAGGCGCAGGCCGCCGGCGAGGGCGCCGCCAACGGCGGCGCGCGCATCGTGCTGCACAGCAGCGGCGTGCGCAAGATGGGCGGCTCCCTCGACGTCAAGTGCCTGGAAAAGGGCACCGAGTGGGGCGGCGATTCCATGAGCGCCCGCCAGGAGCGCTACCATCAGACAAAGCTTGCCAACGTGCTGTTCACGTCGGCGCTACAGGTACGAGCGCCCTGCTCATGTCCATGCCCTGCACGTTGCGTATTGCACACTTACAGAAACATCGCCCCATGCTCTCTGCACCGCCTCGCAAGTGCGCCACTCATGCGGGCACAGCGAGACGCAGCGCCGCTGCGCAGGACCGCCTTGCTGCAAAAGGCTCCAAGATCGGAAGAGCGTCGTGTAGGGAAAG
>ENA-ORXU01000815-ORXU01000815.1-marine-metagenome-genome-assembly--contig:-NODE-815-length-31725-cov-11.428779_pt1 | contig 31725 bp, 21 predicted proteins | sample MGYA00237869_ERZ511484 | MGnify/ENA metagenome assembly ERZ511484 | reverse complement strand
ACGTCGGGGCTGTATCAGTACAGCCCACCTGTGGTAGTGCGCGAATCGTCCTTTTGTAAAGCGACGGCCACTTTCGGCGTCCGCAATACAGGTCATTTCGAGCGTCCCCCAATCGGCCGCACCCCGCAATGTGCGCAAATCACACGCCGGGCTGTATCAGTACAGCCCTCCTTCGACGCCGCCGAATCGCGCTTCTGGGACCAACAACGGTGAGACCGGGGCTACTTTCGCCATTCAGTATACAATACATTTTGAGCCTTTTCAACAGCGCCGCACCCCGCGTTGCGGCAAATCACCCTCCGGGCTGTATCAGTACAGCCCTCCTCGTGCGTCCGACACAGGTTCATTTGCAGAATTTCAACAGGGGGCCACGTTTTCCATTAAAACTGGCAACCGCCCCCCCCCAATTGGCGTCACCCGGGAACCCGGGACTCGTGCAGGGCTGTACTGATACAGCCGAGCTCCCGATCACAGCCCTAACCCTCACCCACCAAACCGGCTTTCCGGCACAGGGCCACTTTCTCCCTCCACATTGCAGTCCACCAGGCCACCACCCTCCAGATGGTTCTAGCGCTGCCCTCACGAGGACGGCTGTACTGCTACACCCGCGTTGCAAAAACACTGGTCGGTCAACAAAAAAGCACAGGGGCACGCGCGCACACGTCCGCCCCGTCGACCGTCACAACAACAAGCCCGTGCCGTCCCTGCTCCCTGCGCGTCCACGGCACACGCGTCCACGCCGTCGACAATCATGGTATCATCCCCATCCCCGTACATGGCCGGGAGCGTGCGGCCAACGACCACCGACGGAAGGGTAGAGACTCGAGGAAAAAATAGAAAAAAAAGAAAAAATAGGCCACGCTCGATGTGCCGGCCGCCCCTGCACTTACAACACACATCGCACTGCTGTGAGGAGAAAATGCTGGCGAAAAACCTTCTGGACACACCCGGGCCCCCCCGCCACGCCGTCGCTCCGCCTCGCGCGTCTCAAAACTGCAAGCCAAACGCCTCCGCCACCGCCGGCGCAAAAAGCACCAAATTTGGCACCGTCGCCCCGTCGGTCAACCACCGTCCAAAGTCATCAATGTCATGGGCGATGCCAACGTTGGGCCCCCAGTCCAGCAGCTCCGCCGGCGGTCTCCGCGTCGCCAGAGAGGCGCCGCTGCCGCCCCCACCCCCATCGCCACCGCCACCGCCGCCGCCACCACCACCACGCAAGGTGCCGCTGCCCATGGTGGATCCATCCGCTGCAGCTGCTGCGGCCGCCCCCGTGTGCCGCGCACCCTTCTGTGGCGGCCGCATCCAGTTGACCCCGCACGTTGCCTCGAGCGCATGGGCAAAAACCCCCTCCGTCCGCGACATGCACCGCCGAGCGTGCACCGCCTGCAGCAGGATGACACGCACGGTGTGGAGCCACCGACACGCCCACATGCCGCGGCCGCCCACGTCGTGAGTGGGCACCAACCCGTCGCGACCTCCACGCACAACTAGCGGCATGAAGCACGCAAAGCACGGGTCACCAGACGCCTTGACGGCCGGCTGCCACGACCGACGCCTGCTCCGACACGCGTGAGACGACAGCGGGCAAGCGTCAACAGTGCGCCGCTTGACGGCCTCGTTTGCGCGTCGACGGCTGCTAATCTTGAGGCACGCACAGCAGAGGCCCCTCCAGCACTCCCGGAGCCCGTGCTCCGACGGCTCCGTGCGGGCGACAAAGTGCATGCGGCACACGGGACACGGCGGCTGCGTCGGACCGGCGCTTGGGCTCGACCGCCAGATGGCCTCCACCGCTCGCCGTCCGACAAGCACCGCCGCCTCCACAACCTGCCCGTAGGCGAGCGCGCGATCTGCATTCGCCGACGACACAGCAAACTGGATGATGGGCGACGCCGGCACCGCCGTCGTGGTGCCCGTCCGCCTCCTGCTCATCATCACCGTCACCGCCGCCGCCGCCGCCGCCGCGGCTGATGCGCTCGCCGCACTGCCGGCCGCAGCTCCGCCGCTGCCGCGGGCGGGAGAAACTGGAGACATGGCCACGCCCCCGTCGACGGTGCGCCCTCCACCCGCCGTCGACGACGGTGGCAGCAAGGCAAAAACCCTCGAGCTGGATGCTCTTGTCAGCGCCGCCGCCCCCGCCGCCATCCCCTCGACAGCAGCAGCCCCCACACCCACCGCCCCACCCCCCCCCGCACGGTCGAGCCCGCAGGAGGGAGAAACTGGCGTTGCGGCCGCGGCCGTCTCCGCTGATGATGACAGCGGCACCTGTTCGAGCAGAACATCCAGAGGCGACCGGTCGTTGGCCAACGGATGCGACAGCGGCCCGACGCCAAGCGCAACGCTGGTCATAGTCGCCGACGACTCTTCCCTCGTTGCCGTCGCCGCCGCCGCCGCCGCCGCAAGTCGTTGCCGCTTGGCAGCGGTCTCTCCCTCGTCACCGTCACCGGCGGCCACGGCGGTGGCGGTGGCGGCGGCGCCCGCAGCCCGACCGCCACCGCCACCGCCACCACCACCGCTGTCAGCCCCGCGGCGACGGCCCAGCGGGATGACTGAGCGAGCAGGAAGACCCACCGCGCTGCGGCTGGCTGGACTTGGACGCCGATTCAGACCCCAGCTCCCGCGCCCCGCCTCGCCACCGTCGTCATCCCCGTCGGGGCGCCGTCGTTTGTGCGCCGATAAAGGCGGTGCGCATGGCGAGGCGCCAGAGGGCGCAACGGCCGCAGCACGACCTGGAGTAGAAGGAGAAAGAGCAGAACCTCCCCCAGTAGCTGCGGCAGCGGGAGCAGCTGCTGCAGCAGCAGCAGCAGCAGCCACATCAGCAGCAGTAACAAACAAAGATGAAGCACCGCGGCCAAAAGACGATGCAGCAGGACGAGCAGCACCACCAGCAGAAGCAGCACCCGCGTCAGCACGGACAGTCCCGAAAGCCGTCGTCTGCAACCGCGCAGACAGTACGGACGCGTGTTGCTGCGTGCAAAAGTCACACATGGCAAAGCCACCTGCCAAGCACGACGTGAATGTCTCGGGCGTGGCGCCGTCAAAGTGAGCGTCCAGCTGGTACCGCCGACACTCGACGGCGGGGAGGCGTGCCCACGCCGCCGCGTCGCCGAGCGCCTCGGTATGAGGGAGCACAACGTCTTCACAGCCCATGGAAGACCCAGACCCGTCGGGGTGGATGACGACCGCCGTTGCAACAGACTTTCCGTTGCGACTCAGCCGCCCGGACGCTTGCACAAAGGACAACAGATGGCGCGGCGAGAGGAACAGCGCCCACATCATGTCGGCAATGTCCGTTCCCGTCGATATGGCGGGCGAGGCGACGACAATGACCACCCCGACGCCCGGCTGCCGTGCCGCATTGGACACAGCAGCAGCGACATTGACATGCGGCCGGCGGCAGTGACCGCCACCGGCCGTGTCACCATCATCGCGGCGGCCACCACCCCCTTCAAATCCACCGGGGGCCACGACAGCGTCAAACGGAACACGCAAGGCGCCCGCGTGGTGAACGCCAGACAAGGCTTGCTCTTCACCGCCGCTTCCCATGGGGTCTTGTGCCCCGGTGGTGTTGCCATCATCGGCCGCGCCTTGGGAATGGAACTTGAGGATGACGACGTCGTCTAGCGCACCTCGCCACGCGTCATCCTCACCGGGGGCGACACGCACGCCGCGGCGGCGGCGCACCTCCGCGTGTAGCTCGTCGACAATGCCGTCGACTTCGGCGATTCGCTCACAAAAGACACCCAAAACAGCCGACCGGCCAACGTGGTCCCCGCCAGGCGTGGTAACCGCGTCCACCTGCTTGATGACCCGACCGGCAATGGCCACGTGCAGGGCCGAGTTACCATCGGAAAAGTCACGCTGCGTGCGTCCGTGAGACAACGGCGTGACAATCGGCTCGACCAAGTAGCGGATGTAGGCGCGCCGCGTCGACTCAGCCCGGAGCACGGCCACGGGTCGGGTAGAGCGCACCCCGACCGCCGCAAGCAGCGCGTCGACCCACCGCACCGGCACCGTCGCCGATAAGAGGATGAGTGGGCACACTAGGTCGGCGAGCACCGACCGGATGTGAAGCAGCGCGTCGCGAAAAGTCGACCACAGCAGCACGAGGTGAACCTCGTCAATGACCACCCGAGCAAGGCGGCCGGCGGCTGACAGCCGCTGCACAAGAGCAATAAAGATGCGAAAGTCACGCACAATCGTCGCCATGTCAATCACGAGAAGGGACGCCTCGCCAGAGTCGCAACCACGAGGCCAGTTGCCGACAGTCAAGCCGGCCGCTGCTGCCGCGGCCCGGGTGTTGGCAGTCACCGCTCGTGTCGGTGTCAAAACAATGGTCACGGGCGGGTTCCACGGAGCGGGGATGCTTGCCACCTCCTCCGCAGCGTCGGCCCCCGCGACGGCGGCAGCGGCGGCAGCTGCAGCAGCAGCGGCAGTGGCGGCGGCGCCACTGCAGCCTCCTGCTCCGCCGCCGCCGCCGCCACGTCCTCTATGTCTGCCACCGACGCCGACGCCGCCCGCACTTGTCGGCGTTGCCCACGGGCCGTCACGCTGGTGGTGGTGGTGGGGGTGGGGGCGGTCGCCCGCCGCACCCGCCACCATCGCCGCCGCCGCCATCATCCCCGCCCCCGACGCTACCGTAACGGCCGCGTCGGCCTCGACGGCGGCAGGGATCAAAAAGGTGGCAGTCTTGCCGCCCGCGGTCGGCATGACCAACAGCACCGTGACGGCGTCCCGCTGGCGCAGAAGCGTGTAAACCCCTTCGCGCTGCTCGGGGTTCCGATACAGCCCACTGCCAAACAGCTCCCGCGTCTTGGCGTCGGCTACAGCCTGCACATCCTCGGCCGCAAGCCGCCACCGGCGCGAAAGCTGCAACTGCACGCGCCCAGAAGCAGTAGCAGCGGCCCTGGCAACAGGCCCCGACGGCCGCCGCAGTGTCGCAGCAGCAGTACCCGCCCGCGCCCGCGGGGGAAGCGCAGCCGTGTGCCCCAAACGCCCCGCTGCTGCTGCTGCTGCAGCTGCTGCTGCTGCTGCTGCACCCCCAGGCCGGTCGGCGCCAGTTGGCACCGTGCGCAGTGGCTCGGCGGGATGCCGCAGGCCCTCAGCCCCGTGCGTCGAGTGCAGCGCCATGCCCGCGTGCCACCGCTGCGACGCGCGGCGGTACAGAAAGACCGTCGCGTTGTTGACAGAATAAATGGAAAAGGACGCATCCCCGGCATACGCCGCCGACGCCGTTGCCGGCGAGTGCCCGCTTTGCAGCTCCATGACCCGCCCCCAATCCACAATCGCCCCGTCCGTTGTCTGCACCGTCGCCGTGGCTGCCGCCGCAGCCGCCGAAGAGGCGCCAGCGCCACCACCGCCGCCGCCGACGACACCCAAGTCGTCTTCCAGAATGTCCATCTTTGTCACCGCCTTGGCCACGGCCGCAGAAAACTGCCGATACACGCGGGCCCCAATGAAGTGGTCAAACAGGCTGGCGAAAAACCCTTCGTGGAGCGCCTCAGAGAGCTTTTGGGCAGGCAGCTCCTCTCCCAATGACGTGCGGAAGAGCAATGACTGGTCCACTTCGGCGCCACGGCAGCCACCGCGATCGCCACCGCCGCCGCCGCCGCCGCCGCCGCCGCCGCCGCCGCCACCGCCGACATCACCACCACTCCCGCCTCCGCGCCCGGCACCAGTGCCCGACCGAGCACGCGAAAAGTACGCGTCGATGGGTTCAAGAAAAACGAGCAGCAAGAGGATGAGCGTCGACGTCTTGGCGTCCATCCAACGGATGATGGGCCGACCTCCACCGAGACCCGGTTGGAAGGTCTTGCTGTACGTAAGAATGGTGTAAATGAGACCATTGTGCACAAACAGCCCCCGGCGGGGGCGCGCGCAAGACGCACAAACGAGAAGGGCCCCGCTCTCGGTGATGCGCGGCGGCGCCCCCCCAACGACGTGCATCAGCGCCCACAGCAGGGACCGAAACCGAACCAGCTGCCCTTGCCACTTGGCCAACGCCACCTCGTCTCGTACAACGGGAGGCGCAGTGGGGTCGACCTCGGGGACAGCCCCACCGCCGCGGCCCCCATCAGCAGCAGCAGCAGCAGCACCAGCACCGCCATCGCCACCATCGCCACCACCGCCGTCGTCATCTGCATCGGCGACGGGTGGCTTGAACGCCGGCCGCACCGGGCACGCGGCGTCGTCGAGGACTCCAGTGGCCAGCATGTGCGACTGCCACCCGGCCACCCGCCGTCGATTGGCCGGCAGCTGCAAAAAGGACACCCCCGGCGTATGCACCGACGGCTGGTCGACCAGGTGCACAGCTTCGGTGAAAAAGCTCGACCCCGCCGGCTCGTACCCCCAGGTCAGCTCCTGGAACATGCGCCACAGGCGAGCTTGCAGGTCACTCGCAAGCCCCCCCAGCTTAAAGGTGCTCATGTGGAACGACCGGTCCAGCAGCATGCCGCACACCGCACTCGGAGGCGCCCCGTGCAGGTGGCTCGGGTCGTCGCACGGTAGAAATCCCGGCCCGACCGCCTCGGACCGCGCAATGGCCTCGCTCAGCGACCGAAGCATGACCACGTACGCAGCTGCAGTTGTGCCCGACGGGTCAGACACGTCCGCAATGTTGGAAAACGCGGCGGCGAGCGTCCTCCTCCGCTGCTGTGGGGTTGAACCAGCCGGCGTTGCCGGCCTCCGAGCTTGAAAAAAGACGAGCGCATTCACGGCGCGGATGCCAAAAAGCAGAGCCGACGCCAAGTGTTGTGCCCCCCCCGCGTCCATAAAGACCGGCGTCGGCGACGAGCGCTGGCCGCTACGCGACGACATGCTCGACGACCGCGTGTAGAGGAGGGCGAGAAAGGGCATCACCAAGCTGATGTCCACCTGCGCCTTGGTCTGCTCGCCCCCCGTCGTCGGTCTCGGGTCGTACTCCTCATGACACAGGCCATGCAGCAGAGCGCTGACAGGCGCCAGAAAGGGACGCCTCCCGCCCACAGCGTCCCCGATGCGGGCGCTTGGATCGTGCCCGCCACGATTTCCGCCACCGCCACGGCCGCTCCCCTCGATCTCTCGAGTCGCGTCGTCGACCGCCTTGGTAAACTCGGTCTGCACTTGGCCGGCGAGCAACACATTGTCCGGCACCAACGTCGGCACGCAGCGACCGTCCGCGAGGCGTTCCACGTCAGAGCGCCCCGCGAGCGCCGCCACGCGCACAACAACGTAGAGGAGCAGCGCCACATCGTGTGCATACCGCTCGACAGCCGGGTCTCCCAGGCTGACATTCACAGGCCGCCGCCGCCCCCCCCCCCCCCCCCCCCCCCCCCCCCCCCCCCCCCCCCCCCACCGTCGCTGTGCTGCGGCCGGTAGCCCCCGACCGCCAAGCGGCGAACAATCGTTAGGTCGCAGCCACGAAGGTGCTTGAGCGCCGACTGAAACAGGGCGCCGACCGCCGACTTGAGCGCACAAAAGAGTAGCCACTGCGGGTTGCTCCCCCGCGCGCGCACGTCCGAGGCCGCCGCACCCCCACGACCAGCAGCATCAGGCGGGAAAAAGGCAAAGTGGTCGACAACTGCCTGCGCCGTCCAATGCAGATCCGAGAGCGTCTCGGCAAACGGAAACGTGCGCAACAGCGCGCCGCTCTGCGAGGCAGAAGACGCCTCGCTCGTGGTGAGCTGCTCACCTGGCCGCCCGCTGCTGCTGCTGCCGCCGCTGCCGTTGCCGCCCCTGCCCCGACCGTTGACGTCGGCACCAGTGGCGCCGAGAAAGACGCGCAGCGGCAAAGTTGCCGACGATGGAGCGGGCGCACCCGCCGGCGGCGGCGCCGTCGACGCAATGACAGACGGGGTGCGCACAAACGCAACAGGGAAAAACCGAGTCTTGTTGTTCTGCTGCAGCGTTTGCGTCGGCACGGTGAACCACCTGCGATTGGTGCACCGCGGTGGCACCCCCGCCTCATGCACCTTGCCCAACTCGGCAGCCGACCGGCTCGCCGTCCGACATGAAAAGCAAGCCACCGTGTCGAGGCGCAGCGAAAGACACGGCACAGCCTCCACGTGCGGCGCGTCGGGCGCCGACGGCCACGGTGTCGCGCCGTCGTAGCGCGACAGTGTGCCTGCCTGCGCAGGCGTCCGTTCCGTCCCGAGGACGGCCTTGCAATCGTCTTCGGTCGCCGTCGCAACCGCCGCGCGGGCCGACGGCGCTACCAATACGCCCGCGCCGTCCGTGGCAGCAGCAAGTGCGGCCTTGTGCGTGGGCGACAGCAGGTGGCTTCGCAGCGCGCTCTGCTGCACCTTGACAGTATCACAAAGAGCGCAAATGACACAGCCGGCCGCGTGCCACACAAAGAGCCCCGTGAAAGGGCGCACATGTGCGGATGCTCCCGGCGCAGGAGCTTGCTGCTGCTGCTGCTGCTGCTGCTGCTGCGGCTGCTGCTGCTGCTCACGGCCAGCAGGGGGATGGAGGACCGTCTCGGCGCCACCCGCCCCACCAGTCGACGCGGGCGCACTTGACGGCACCATCTTCCCGAGCGAGCGTCTCAGTGTCAGCGCCAGCAGAGCTGAGCCTCAGACAGGGACGGCGACGCCCGACAGATGGTATGGAAGGGTGAGGTGGGTGGGGTGGGTGGGGGACGGTCGTTGGCCACGGGGGCGTCGATGCCAGAAACAATGGGATAGACACGCTGACGCCGGACGCGTGCGGCGGATTTTATACTGCCCAAGCACACGCACACCCAGACAGACCGGAGCCCGACGTGCCGTCTTCACGCGCGCGTGCACCTCCACGGCGTGAGGAAGGATCCACAATACTGGGTTGGCGGGCCTGAACAGACGCCCGAGGCCGAGGAGGCCCCCCACCGTCATTCTGAGGACAAGTGTCCGCCCGGCGCCGCCATGCGATGTCGTACATCGACCGCGTCTGCTGTGCCCGATTGTGCGCCACTCCAAAAAGCAGACACTGGCAGCGCACGTCCTCACGCACACCCGCTGCCACGCGTACGTAAACGCGCGGGCTGACTGTAAAAAAAGGCGCGCAACGCTCGAGTCCAGGCAAGTCGAACGTTAGATACAAGCGGCGAGGCGCCGTGCACATCACATTGAACCGCTCAAAACGAGGATGACTCAGTGCCTTGAAACACGCACTGCCCCCGCGAGCGACTGGCCAACTGACGACGACGGCACGCAAGAGACGCCTCCTGGGCGTGGCCGAGGGATCAGAACAGTTGGAAGGCGGACAGGGATCCAGGGGGCATCACCCGCATGGTCACACCGGATGGCGGCCACACCAGACGGCGCCACGTGCCCGGCTGCTTCAGGGAGCATGAGGCACGGCGAAACGCCAAGCGGATCACGACCAGCAGCGCAATCTGTCGCACTCGAGGCATCGCTCAGGTGGTCGTAAACGGATTTGGATCACACAAAAGGGCGGGCGCCAAGTGCTGTGCGCTGAGGGCCGGCGGCACGGGAAACGCCAAGCGGATCCCGACCAGCAGCTCAATTGGGCGCACTCGTGATGCTCAGGCGGCACGCTCCAGAGCGCGCACCGGGGCCACCACACCCCCCCTTGGCAGGACTCCGAATGGGGAGCGCATCAGACGCACATGACACCAGCATCTCTGGTTGGTCCAGTGTGACGAGCACAGGTTGTATCTCAACCGCTGTCACGTTATTCTCCACCGCTGTAAAGGGGGGCCATATCATTTCACAAGACCCAATTCCTGCAGCACACACAGAGGAGGGCTGCACTGATACAGCTCCGCTCGGTCCGGCGGACGGAGCGCGCACAGGAGGGAAACAAATTTTCACCGAAACCGACGCCAAGGCCACTCCGATTGGTTTGAGCGCGCACGAGCAACCCTCCTCTGTGTTGTAGTGGACTGGAATCAGGACGCGTGCGAGGAAGGGGGGGGCACGCGGGGGGGAGGGGGGGAGACTGGAGGGGTGGGGGGGGCGTGCCGCAGGCGCCCTCGATCCTTGCGTCCCATATTCGAGACGCGCACGTGCGGTACATTCAGGAGGGGCGCAAACGGACGAACGGGCTCGGCAGGTGAAACAAAAAATACCAGCAAAGCGAAAAAGGAGCGTACAAAGGGGAGCTGACGCTGGCTGTGTTGCAACACCCTCTTCCCCTCTTGCCGGTGCCACTGTAGGGCCCCGTGACACAACAATGCGGACGCACGGTCAAGGCGCCAACCGAGCGGCGCGCACAAAGGATCCTCTTGCGACAAATCTGCTGGTCGTGTGCAACCACTCCCGGCACACGACCACGCGCAACTCTTCTCTGCGATTCCGAGCGGATCAGTCTCGGAACAACCATCCTCCGGTCTGGTCTGTATCAGTACAGCCCAGCTCCGATCCAGCGCTCCTAGCTCTCCTTCCAAAAATTTTGAGTATGGGCTACTTCCTCGAAATCATACGTTGAACGCTCAGTCGTCCTCTTCTACGGGGCTGTACTGATACAGCCCCGCCGGCCCCTTTACCTTGCGACTGGAAATGTGCGCGGATGGGAATGCATCGATTCAGAGGTCAAATGGAGCAATGTGCGATGCAATCAAATCAAATTTCGGCACAGCCTTCCATGTCTGCTACTTTTCACTACATATGAGCTTTTCCAAGACATGTTCGTCTCTGTGTCCTTGACAAGAGTCGCGGAAGAGCGTCCTCTTGAAGGCAGAGTCTGGAAGTTTCAATAACTCAGTGAAAACTCGTATGTGGGTCAATAACAGAAAATGGTCTGTGTGAATGCGCACGAGTGGCCGGACCGGGCGAGGTCGAGTCGCGGACGGAGGAACACTCGGGTATAGAGACGGAGGGAAGGAAGAATAGACTCCAAAAAAGAGGGCGGGGGCGACGAACAGAGGGGGCGGCGCGAGCAAAGATTCGGTGCACGGATTCTGTGTCATGTCAGCGGCGGAGGGTTTGAGCGTGGCGGGAGTGGGGTATTGACGCCTGGGGGGAAGTGCAATCGGGGAAAGGCAGAGAAGAGACAGGGGGGGGGGAAGTCCGCCCTGAGTATGGCCGAGCAAAAAACTTGGAGCAGGCAGGCCGTGCCGGAAAAACCAATGTGGTGATTTTGCAGATGTGGCGCTGAGCGGGGAATGACGGCGGTCATAGTGGGGGAAGGCTGGGGAGTCAATCGACTTGAATCAGGGTCGCCGCGGATACAAAAAGCGGGGAGGGAAAGAGCAAAGGGCTCCTGGGGGGGACAACAGGGGTGCTCGCGGGTATGGAGAATTTCGTACTCGAGCAGTGAAGGGCGCTAACGGGGAAGAGAAGCGAGGATTGTGGAGGCACATAAGCCACGTCTTTGAAAGGAGGTAAATGGGCGCTGTCGGTGGGGAGTTTTAGGCCAGGAGCTGGCGGAACAATACAGCCGGGAAAGGCGCCCCAGAGAGCCGCCGCAAAGGTGAAGAAAAAACTGAGGCATCGCGGGAGGGAGCGGGGGGCGCGAGAAAAGGGAGGGAGCGGGGGGCGCGAGAAAAGGGACATGCCGGTGGTGATCGTGGTTGAAAGGGATCTGGGGCTGGGGGGGGAAGAGCGCAAGAGGAGCTCAGGAATGGTGTCGCGCGAGGTGCGCACGGGGGATGTGCAGGCGCACGCGCGTCGCTGTGACGTCGTGGCGTGAAACAATAGCACGGCGTTGTGCGGTGTGTTGGTCGTGGCCGACGCGGTCATATATCTTTCCCCATGCCAATAAAAAAGCGGGGACCAATGATATTGGCTCTGGCACTTAGTGCACACACCCAAAGAAACAAACGTCTCCCCCACATGGTCCTCATTCGAACATCTCAAGGGGTGCCCCAGAACAGGCACCTGAGGTGGTCGCTCGATTGAGCTACCGCAGAAATTGAGCGACTGAGGGGGGGTCTCAATGCGGGGCGTTCCAGGCTGGTCGCTCGAATGAGCTACCTCAGAAATTGAGCGACTGGGAGGGGGTCTCGATGAGATGCATTCCAGGCTGGTCGCACAATGTGAGAAATTGAGCGACAGAGAGGGGTACGCCACAAGCCTCATTCGGAGCGATCTCATTCGAGCAACGCACCAGCGAAATCGAGCGACTGGAAGGGGGGCTCGCTGATGACGATTCGAGGCTGGTCTGTCGATTTGAGAATCGCCCAAATTGAGCTCCAGTGAGGGGGGTGTCGCTCGATCCGTGAGATTCTTGTGTTAGGATACAACGTCAGAGTGATCTTCGTATGGAGCATTTTATAAGTAGCCCCTGTACAAACAAAGTAGCACCACTCATTTATATAACAAAACTCGGACAGACCGCCCGTGTCTCTCAGTGGCACAAGCCGGTTCTGCATGATGAGTGAAGGGTATTGACTGCCATGATTGAGCGGCGTCAGTTCGACGTTGATGACCAACTACCGCGTGCTAATCTGGACACCACGTGTCTCTCGCCCGACTCACGACATGGCCGCCTTTTGGGGGTTGGATATCTGATCATGCGCCACCGCTCTGCATGCACTCTGTCCAACATCCGTGTCTGCTGTTCTTCCAGGACACCGCCCGAGTCGGAAGTCCGTTCTGCCACAGCGAAGGAAATCATGTTCGGCGGCCTGACTCAATTCATCGACTGCACGTCCACAGCCTGTCAGAAATTAGAGCAGAGGATGCAAGCGCCGACGCTGATCTAACTGCCGCCTTGGTGCACTCATCCGGACGGGCGCATTCACATCCGCCGCGTCCACATATGCCCTTGCGCGTGTCGAGCTCCTCCACTGCCACGACGCGTGAATTGACAGCAGCACATCTGCCGCCGCCGCACATCCCCCCGGCTCGTGCGCCGTCCGTGCGCGCACGAGAGCGCCAATGCCGAAGCGGCGAAGAAGCTTCTGCGCCAGGCGAGCCAGGTGTTCATGCTCGACTGGTGACCACAGACGAGGCACCCGAGCTGTAGGCCTACTGCTCCTGGTCGGACAGACCGATCAGATGACTCGCCTGTGTTGACTGCTGATTACACTGGTGACGGGTCAATTCCTATACAGCCATTGAATTCATTTCGTGGATTCGGATTGCAACTTTGTATCGCTCAAAATAAAAACGCATATATTGGGCGGGTGACGGCCGTGCCGGCAAGCCCGTGCGCTGGCGTCCGTGTACGTCGCGCGCCTCCGACGCAGGGGCCTTCCCTCTCTATTGCGCGGTTCCCCCACGCGTCGATCCCCGGCGCACGCGTCTGCGCCGTTCTGTGGGTGTGCCGTGTCCCGTCCCCGCATCGGTCGGCGCGCTGTGCGCGACACTTTCGGTGCTGCTTCTCGTGGTCGGTAGACCCGACCGCCATGGCCCACAGCGGCGGGGCGGCCGCGTCCGGAGATGCTGCGTCGCCAGCCGGGAGCAATGATGAGGCGCCGCTTTTGGCGCCCTCCGCGGCGGGGATCGCCGCTGCCCCCCGCTCTGCTGGCGCCGCGACGGCCGCTGAGGCCGGCGGCGGCGCAGCCGCGGGTGGCTCCCGCTCCTCCCCTCCTTCCACGGCTGGTGGCGCTGCTGACTTGGCTGCGCCGGCGGCCGCCGCAGCGGCCGGCAGCCGACGGGCAGACGCCGCTGGGGGCAGCAGCGGCGGCGGAGCGGTAGCTGGGGGGAATCGTGCCCGTCTGGCCGAGTGCATCCAGACTGCTCGTGCTCCTGCTGCCGGCGCCGCCGCCGCCGCCGCCGAATTCATCATTGCGCCCGTGCGGGGGGGCGCCGTGGCGAGCGACGGAGAGGCCGGGGCCGGGGCCTGGGCGAGCTGTGCGGCGTCTGGTGCTTCTGTCGTCGTGGCCGCGGCGACCACGGCGTGGCAGCAGGCACGGTCGGGCTGCGGGAACATCGCGGCGCCCGTCGTCATCTGGTTTCGGACACCTCGGCCGGCGGTCCGTCACGGGCGGCCCCTTCCGGAACTGCCAAACGTGGCGACTGGATCGGCGCGGCTGCTGCTGCGCAGCCGGCGCCAGGCCACGGTGCTGCTGTCTGCAGAGGAGGAGGACGCGGCCACGACGGACGACGAAGGTCGCAGCGCAGACGCGCAGGAGGCGCTTTATCCGCTGTCCCCGCTGCTGGTCGACGCGCACGGCGGCCACTCGGACCGCATTTTGCGGCGGGTTCGTCCGATGAAGGCTGGCAGACGCGCCCGTTTTCTCAAAGACGTTTCGTGGCGCGGCCGCACGGCCATGCACTTGGCGTCGCGGCGTGGGTCGGTGGAGACCGTCCAAGCGCTGCTGCGGAAGGGGGCGTCCTTGTCGGCCGACGTCATCGACATGTTTGGCAACACGCCGATGCATCTGGCGGCGCGCGCGGGACACGTGGGGGTGGTGCAACTGCTCGAGGCGTCGAGCGCGCACATGGCGACGGTCGACAATGTGCACGGCGACTGGCCGCTGCACTCTGCTGTGCGGAATGGCAGGACGGAGGTGCCGGCCTTCCTCATCGAGAAGACGCATTCGTCCAATCCGTGCGCGGTCAACCGCCGCACCGGCAAGTCGGCGCTGCTTATGGCGGGCGCCGCGTCGACGGTCATGGGCCAGGCCGTCCTCGGCGCCATGCAGCGCCGCGCTGCCACGCTCGGTGTCTCGTCGCTGACGCGAGGGACCGTGCAGGCGGCCAAGGCGGGCCGCGCCGACGTTGTGTCGCGGCTGCTCCGGGACCGGGGCGGGGTGCCGCAAAAGTGCGACCCCTGCGAGTGCATGTCGATCATGCACGCCGCTATTGTCGGCTTCGACCCGCCTGCCGTCGTCCGCGCGGTGCTGGCGCATGATCCGAACACGGGCGCGTTCCAGTTGGCCTCAGGCAAGTGGGGTCTGCCTCTTGTCGTAGCGGCGGCGTTGCATCCAGTGAAGAATCCGTACAGCACCGAGGTGGTTGCGCTGTTGCTAGCCGCCGGCGCCGACGTTAACGGGCGGCTCCCGGGGGTGCTATCGGCACTGGCGGCGGCGGCCAAGGCGGGCAATACTGCTTCGGTATCCAGCTTGCTCCGAGCCCGGGCGTCTGTCAACGCCAACGATGGCCCGCGCGGGCGCACGGCGCTGCACTGGGCGGTTGTCGACCACCAACTCGACGTCGTACGCGTGCTCGTCGACGCGGGGGCGGACGTGACGATGGTCGACACTGATGGCCGTACGGCGCAGCAGCTGGGCAAGATGCGGGCAGACAGCGTCGAGGCCTTCACGGAGCTGCGGGGCGACCGTCTTGACAACGAACGCCTTGTCGGGATGTCGCTCCAGCGTGTGCTGGAGTGGGCCGCCCGCGGTCGCCCTGTCCCAGACGAAGTGTTTTCGGGCTACGCCGCGCAGCGCCGCATCCGTGGCAAGCGGGTTCATGGTGTGCCGGCAGACGTCGGCTGTGGTCGTGCCGCGCCATCGTCTGTGTCTGGCTCGCAGTCGTCTGACATCGAAGAGGATGTGCGGATTTGCACCGGATGCAAGCGCCGTCGCGGTGGGGGTGGTGGTGGTGGTGGTGATGGTGGCGCTGGTGGTGGTGGTGGTGGTGGTGGTGGTGGTGGTGGTGGCGCAGGTGGTGTTTAGGGGTTAGGGTGACCCCAACTCGTGCTGCCCGCCCCTGCCTCCTACACGAGCAGCGCTCGCTTGCCTGCGAGGCAATGATAGCGAGACACGCACGCACGCATCGGTGTATTTCTGCCCCCCTGATTTGACTGTCTCAGCTCAGGGACGCACATGATTCCGCGTCAAAGAGGGCCAGCCCAGGCAATCGTGCTCGACTGAAGACCAAAGACGAGACACCAGAGCAGTAGGCCTACTGCTCAGGGTCGTTTGACAGTCCAATCAAATGACTTGACCGAGTTGACTGCTGATTACACGGCTGACAGGTCAATGCCAGCACCGCCTTCGAACACGCCAATTGAGCCACCTGGGCCCACTTTTCGTTGATGTACGCCAACGTGCCCATCGGAAACGGCCCTGTTCAAGCCTGGGCCTGGGGGCACAAGCTGCGCGATACGCAAAAACCGGGCCGCAGTAATCGACGGCGCACAACAGAGAAAAACAAAACACGACAACGACGCACAAGACGAATGGTATAAGAGTCGGTCTACTGACGCAATGGAAAAAACGTATGCGGCGTGCTGCGTGTGCCGCCCTCTCGCTCTTTCCTGTCCCGGGAGAAGTCGTACTGAGTCCCATAGTCGACAAGCACCTCCTCCCCAACCCGGATGTCCTTGATCGCCGATATGTGAAGCGCGTCAAAGTCCAACAGCTCGGTCAACTGGGGTCGTCCAGACATATCCATGACACACAGCTTGGCGTTGGGTGTTTGAGCTCCAGCGGTTGTTGCCAACGCCTGCACCTCATCGGCAAGTGAAGATGGACGAGGGTCGTTCACGTAACCCCCCACGCAGTAGGGGGCGGGAACAACCCAAACAGAGCGGCTACGCATACCCGCTGCTGCGTCGTCAGACGAGGCCGCCGCTCGCTCCGGCCGCGCACGTAACCGGGCGCCTCCCGACTGCACAATTGCAGGGTCCGTCCTCTTCGAGCGCGGCTCCACCGACGTGGATGGCGGCCCATCTGCACCATCATTGACACGGTCATCGTCGCCATCGCCGTCGCGAGCCACCAGCACCTCTACCTCGACAGCACGCGACGCAACGTCCCGTGTGGTCGGTCCGTGCGCACCAAGCACGTCACTTGCATACCGCACCGACTTGACCGTCTGCGTGCTGGGATTGGCGTACACGATGGTGCCAAAGAATGGAGCCACGCGCTCTCCCGCCCGAATCGAGCGCCCGGCAAAGACGCCGAGACCGCACGTTCCGCCACCTTGCCCAGACAGCGCCGTGTACAGCTCCAAGCGCGATGCACAAACGTCCCTCAACGTCACGGCATCCTCCACGGCCAAGCGGCGTTGGAACTCCACAGGCCACCTCCCAACGCCCACGCCTTTCAGCGCCAAGACGCGGGTGGCCAACTCTGCTCCCGACGTCGACGCCAGCGGATGGCCCGCTCCAAACAGCGCCCGAGATGCGTCGCCACCGCCAGCCCAGCGACACGCAAGAAACGCGACGAGCTCTGGCGGCAACGCAGAGTGACACGGAAGTCTCTTCTCCACCGCGGGAGGCGCCCAGCCCAGCTCGGCTGCCGTCGCCAAACGGTGTCCCAGACAGGGCGGGCCGACAGAGGATGAACCAGCTTGGTGCTCCTTCTCCAGCGCGTCCGCCTGTCGGCGTAGATCCTCACAAGCCCGCACCACAACGTCAGTGCGGCCGCACCTCGCAAACCCCCCGAGCGTAACCGCGTGCACAAACTGAGCACGCAGCCGCGAGAACGCCAGCTCAACGACACGGGGGTCCCGCTCACCGCAAACCACCAACCGATGTTGCCCCATGGGCATCGACACACACGCCATTGCAGTAGAGAGAGTTCCCGCAAAAAAGTCGACGATGGTGTCGCCAGGTTGGCTGTTGCGAAGGATGAGCTCTTGGAGAAGCCCGCGACCCTTTTGCTCGGGCCGCACCCACTTGCCTGGGCCCCCCCCACCGTCTGGCGCGTCACGTACGGCCTCGTGGAAGGTCGGTCCGCGCACGTTGTCGATCACGTTCTCGTGCGCGCGGAAGCGAGAAGGCACCATGCTGAAGTTGCGGTAGTTGACCATGTCGTACTCGTCTTCGCGTCTGAGCCCACTCCTTGTCGCCCGCACAACCATTTCGACCTTGTTCTTCAGCGCCGTAGAACCGCCTCGGAGCGACGTGAAAGACCGCGGGTCCTTGACGAGGTACACCGGCGCGCTGTCGACGTGAAACACTGCCGCTCCAGGTGAGGACCGCACGGCAGGCGACTTGCGCTTGCCCAACGCGCCACGCGCACTACTGCCGCTCGTGCTGCCACGACCACCACGAACGCCACGACCGCCAGCGCCGCCTCCGCCATCGACACTATCGCCGGGACGGGAACTCGTACCGCTCAACGACCTGCTGCCGCCTTCAACTGCCCAGCGCAGCTTGTCAATCCACGGCTGGAGTTGTGCAGGCGCGCAAAAGACATGAATGTTTCCGCCAGGCCGCAACATCTTGCCAGCCTCCTCCACAACGAGGTCCATGTCGCGGTCGCTCAGCTCATCGTGCTCCGACGTCGTCATGTTGTTCAACCGACGGGTGTTGTACGGAGGGTCTATTAGAATCATCTGAACAGTACCCACCAGCGTCCGAGGAAGCGTGTGGCCCGCTGCCCGCCCGCGGTCGCCGCCCGCGCCATCCAGCTTCCCGCCTCCGCTGCTGCCACCAGCGTCGTCAATGAGGTAGTGTTCGGGCCGCGTCCCGTCCGCCAGCGCAGCTGCAATGCCCGCCCCGGATGGATGGCCAAGTGTGGCAAAGAGTCCATCACCAACGGCAAAGGGCCCCACGCCGCCGCCACCATTCGCCATTCCGTACGTGGACCGAAGCTGCTCAAACGAGCACACGTGAGCTTGTGCTACCAGGCACATTGCGCGGTCCACCAATGTTAGCGCGTCGCCGGGGCGGCCACCGCCACGGCCACCGACAACAACGTCACCAGCGCCTTGCGTGTCGTCCACAATGGAAGACACTCCACCGCCATGATGGCGATCCGTGCGTGCGGACGAGCCACGACCGGCAGCAGCAGCAGCATCAACCCACACTATGGTAGCACTTAACAATCGAAACTGGGTCCGACGCTCAAAGGCAGACTTCTCTGCGCGCGTGTACGGCCGCAAGTGCTCGCCCCGCGGCTGCCACGACGAGTTGTCCGCCGCCGCATCGAGGTCGCTGCGCGTCTCCTCACTGCCACCGTCAGACAGATTTTCATCCTTGCTAGAAGATTGGCTTGAGGTCCCGCCCACAGAGCCAGAACGCCTGCTGCTGCTGCTGCTGCTGCTGCTGCTGCTCTCGTCACGACGAGTTCTGCGCCCCACGCGCTCATCCCCGACGGGCTGTCCATGCCGGCGTGAATGCCGGCCGCCACGACGACCCGCAGTGCGGAGTTGAGCATCGGCACTGCCCGCAACGTCCACCGCTGGAAAAGCCGTCATGCCTCGCGCCACCGCCCTCAAAATACGCGGGGGTGCATCGCACCAGCGACCACTCCAAATCGGAGGGCGGTAGTCAAGCCCCGTCAGAGTGGATGAAGACGTTGGCGTGCAGCCCAAAGGCCGTTGACGTCCGGTTGTGCGACGCGCACCTACGACCACGTCACCGCTCCCCGACGCGTCAGCGGGGAGTGAACTGCCTGAAGCAGGCGGATCCGCCGCGCGCGCCCACGCAAGAAGCAGCTCGATAGCTGCGGGCGACGTGCAGCGGCGCACGTGGTCAAGGAAGTGTGCCCCGCACGTGCGAAGCTGCAGGTCCCCGTGGGCCGTCGCTGCTGCCGTCGCAGCAAGCCCGGGAGTGCAGCCAGGTTCGTCAGCGTCCACCGCGCGCGCTGCCGTCGCCACCACAGGAACAACCCGGGCGGCTGGCATGCCGTGCAACAGGCACACGTCCTGCAGGCTCGGTGCAAACGTAAAGACATCGGTCGGGCGGCAGAGGTCAGCCCAACAAGGAGGCTCGCTCACAAAGAGCATATACCTGCCCAGCATGGCCTCCACATCAGCATAGCCGACCGTCAACGCCAAGGCGTCCCACCCTGCCGCAATGTCGCGCACAACCCCGCGGGCGACGGCTGCGCAGGCTGCCGCGTCTTGCAACTGCTGCGCAACTGGTGCTCGTGACGAGGCGCTTGCTCCGCGAACTCTTCGCCATCGGGGGAGAAGCACACTTTGGCGGACGACGCCAAGCCACAGCACAACTTGAAATGGCGTCAGTGAGGGAAGAGACGCCGCGAAACGGTACCCGCGTGATGCTGCGTCAACGTCCACCTTGTCGCCCAGCCAGTAGAGCAGGGCCCCAACCAGCTGAGAGCCGTCGCGATCAAACCACCTTGGGCGCCCGTGGCGCCCGTGACCGGCGCGTGCAGCTGCAGCCCGTGCGGACGCCGACGCGAAGGAGCCCACATCACCGCCCGCTGCCGCCGTGACGTCTGCGAGCGATCGCGCGACGTGGTCATCACTGCCGGGACCCTCAAACTCCAAGAATAGATGCAGCACGAGCTGCCACACGCGCACATCAACGGCAAACGCCGGTGGCACGTCCAGAACAGACACATCCTGTATGCTCAGGACATCATCGTCGACAACTTGGCGACGCAGCGCCGTTCCCGCAGCCGGCACGCCGGGACCAACGCGACCCGACCGAACCACGCCCGAGCCAAGCAGCATCCAGCGCCGACCGCCAGCATCCCCTCGAGCGGGCTCCACGGCAGCTTGGGCCCCGTGGACATCCCCACCGCCACGACGAGCAGCGGGTGCCACCAATCGTGGGCCCATGACGAACCGCTTGAGCTGCCACACCGCGGCGTACACGGGTGCACAAGCCGGGTCGTCCAACCAAGCCGTGTTGCTCGTCAATCGCGTCTGCACGCCGCCGTACTCGGCCCCGCCGACGAGGGCGCCCACAATCTTACCATCCGCACTGATGCTCCGCTTGAACGGCCGCGTGTGTTGTGCAGTCCAGGCCTTGACAGCAGCCCATGACGCATTTGGGAGTTGAAAGCGCCTCCCGACTCCGTCGTGGGAGACCGCGGGTACCAAGCAGCGCCCGTCAGTAGAGCGGCAGGCGTGAAGAACATAGAGGTCGCGCAACGTCGCCAACACGACGGCCAGCTCCCCGACAGGAAGATGACCAGATGGGCCAGACGATGCGCCTGGCGCCTCTTCAGATCGCGACGTACCACACCTGGCAAGGGCGACCACCGTCGCACCTAGCAGGGCAGCGCGTGTCACGTGGGGGGCCACGTCGGACGCAGGCGACATGACTCGGGGCACGAGATAAGCTCTCGATAGAAACAGTGCGCTGCCGCGCACAAGGCACTGGCCGGCTGCGACAGAATGGGTCTCTAACGCGCCCCACAGGCCCCGCCCAGAGCAAAAATGAAGCGCCCGTGCCAGGGATGGCATCAGGGGCAAAAACAGGCAGCACAAGGACAGACGCCGCTTTGCCGCATATAGGAGCCCTGCAGAGGTCGCTTGGAAGAGCCGATCGAAACGGTGTACTCAATTTTGCACCTCGTCTCAATTTGAGAGTGTCCATTTCACACAACAGGATGGCACAAAATCGAGACCGCATGCACACCCCACCGTTCGTTGACATTCTCATGTCCCAGGCAGTGCGGCCCGACGTGGCAACCGCCGCGTGCTCCACGACGGGATGCAGCAATGGCTGTGGCATCCCATCCGCAAAAGACAAAAGACTCTTTTGCACGACACCGCATGAGGGCAAAAAGGACAGACGAGATTGATCCTCGGTCAAAGATGAGATGGCGACTGCACACAATCGTGCCGCGTCCCTGCGCCCATTTGGGGAATGCGACGCACATGTTGATTCGTTTTGTACGAACCGTCGGCTTGTATGGAGACTCCAATGGCAAGTGACTGATCGCAACCGAGTGTCTTGACGGTTTGCGATACGGCGCACGCCTGTTGCCAAGGACAAAAAAAGGGTCAAGGTGCATCTGCCACGCCAAGTCGATTGACCCATTGACTTGGTGAAAATCAGAAACATGTGCGGGAGCTGTAGGCCTACTGCTCCCCAACTAATAATTGATTTGGTCGTCCTCCCCATACAACAGCGGACTTGAGATCCACAACTCCAAGTGACCCGTGCGGCACACCGCACGCCACTGAATACTCACTCGAGGGGTCTGTTGACTGTTTGGCCATCGCACATTGATTCCCTATGCCTGACAAGAAAGACACACAAGACAGACAACTGCCTCAGCTTCTCCGTGTGTGTCACGGCTGCAGCAGCCTGCCCCATCACAGACCCTCTCTGCCAATGCACAAGCGCATCCCACTTCACTGAAGCAACTTTGTTGGCCTCGATCGCGACGCGGACGGGGTGTGCCGCGCACATGGCGTGTCATTCGTCACCAGCCGTGGCTCTCTCTGGTGTCTGCAATAGCCAGCATCTGCTCCCGTGCGTTGCTTTCCGGCCTTTTCGCGGCGAGGCACGCCTGATGATCGAGACACACTGGATCGAGGCCAACGTTCCACACCCAAGTCGATGGCCCTCATTGACTTGGCAAAGATCGGAAAATTTTGGTCGAGCAGTAGGCCTACTGCTCCCAACCTACATATTGACTTGGTCATCCCAAATCGACAAGGGACTTGAAAAAAAAAAAACTCTTCACATGAACTTTGAACAACACACTACGCCACTACGTACACCCCACTGATGCTGATATGAAGCAGAGGGGAGACCGTGGATGCCAGACTCCAAGTCTCGTCTTCGAGTGTACGAAGACCCGCGTCTGCGCAGAGCATTGATGCAGACCAACTCAAAGAATGGCGCATGTACCGGGAACAAACACCGACCCACGCCCCTGTTTCGTGGAGAATATAAAACCAACTATAAAGACCCCCATTCTCCTCCGTATATCCCCGCACACTCGGTCGACCGTCACCAATGGATCGTTCAGACCGTGCGGCCCTACCTGGAATAATAATGCCCCGACGTCACAACCGTCGTGTCAACAAGCGTCAACGGCTTGCCATCACGACGAGTGATGCGACGCACGGGAAAGCGATCAATGGCATTGACATGTCCCTCTGACTCGAGCAACAACAGCGCCGCAAGAAGGTGAACGCCGTCAACCACCTCCATGCGACCGTCCACTGTCACGAGGCCGCGCGTCCAGTCGACGCCCTCTGCCCGAAGGCAGGCGAGATGCAGCCGCACGTCTGCATCGCCGCGCGGCCACGTCGTCTTGGCCATCGACTCACTGAATTCCGCCAACCGTACCTCCAGAATCTCAATGACGTACGCGGACGCCTCCCCGTCAAGACTCAGGTCGTGAAAGGTCTCCGCAGGCACAGATGCGCCCGCGCCCGCATGGGCAGACACGGCCACCGGCGCCGCCGCCGCAGCGGCCGCGGAACGCCCAACAACACACGCGGCAGCCAAACGCCCCGTCGCAAGCCCGTCTGCTGCCGACACGATGGGCGCAGAGGCCGCCGGCGCGACTAGCCCAGACGCAGGCGGGGGGACTGGAGCAACCCCCGTCGGCGCGACAGACGCACTTGCCGCGGCCAAAACGACAACAGGAACGCTGCCGCCGTCGACACCGCCGTCGGGCACGGCGACATGAATGGCGTCGACAACAGGGGCACCTTGCGCGCCGCTACCATCGACGGACTGGCCACGAGTGCCGCGGGGCCGGGTCACAAAAGCACTTTCGCCGCCCTCAGCTTGACCGCCAAGGGCAGCGTCAGGTCGCGGAAGCATGCCACCCGACATACTCAACCGTCGGTACGTAACACGCACGGACAGACACGACAATGAAGCTACGCGACAGAGCGCGCCCACGGACAGACAGCACAGAGAAGATGGGATAGTTGGGTGGTGGGGTTCCCCGCGTGACTCCGCGTGGGGCAATGCCGGGAAAACAAAAGTGTGCGGCAGAATGGGAGGAGGGGGGGGAGTGGACGACGTAGCCGACGGTGGCGCGCGATGGATGCACAGAATCTCCACTGCCACCGGTTCTTATGTGGGAGATACCCTCTCAGGCTGCACGCCGGGAGCACACGAATTTGTCGCCAGTAACAATTCAATGATTGCAACACCTGTCCAAAAAAATGGCAGTTTGATCTTTTCAATCCAGCCCCCGCATTATGAGACGTGACACCTTGAGAGAGGGAGAAAAGTTCTCGAGCCCCGAGATATGCGTAGCTTCAATCTTGAGCATGGCTTCAATTTTGAGCATGGTGGGACGGCAGCCCTACTTGACCGCCGCACACGCACAGATGAGAATATTCTGTGGTTCCAGGGCCCTTGCCGCCCTCATTTACACGGACCGCGTCATCACGGCGCGCATCAGCCTGGTGGCACACTCATTCTGACACATCGAGTCATCTGCTGCACAATGTGCATCCGTCCAGCCGGAACGAATGACAACGATGACTGCAGGTACAGTCGCGCAGTGGCGTGGAGAACATTTTACAAGAAACTCGACAGCTCGGCAGAGCGGGCACCACACCGCCGTCCCCCAACACGGGGCATACAATGCAACAAAACAACTATAAGGCACAACAACATCAATGTGACAGCATACGGGACAGCACAAATCGCGGATGTCTCTCTCACTCCGCGCGCGCACCTCTGTCTCTCTCAAGGCCTCGCATCAGACTCGTATCACCTTCACAATGCGCACCCCCCCAACCCCGCCCCCGCCTCGATGTCGGCCGCAGCGCGGCGAAACAGACCGAGCGTCTCGTCAGCGTCTGCCCGCGACACGCGCTTTTGACGACGCCTGCTGCGGTAGCGTACAGAGTCGCGCCCCCAAACGGCAAGCTGCAGAGGCGTCTGTCCGACGCCGTCACGCTTCTCAACGTCGGCGCCTCCGTTGATGAGCAGCCGGCAAATTCCAGGCCTCATGCCCACAGCAGCCCAGTGCAGAACCGATCGCTGCTCCGGCCCGCCGACCGCGTGGACGTCAGCCTGGTGCTCGAGAAGCTTCTTGACCATGGCCGCGTTCCGCCCTACAAACGCCGCGTTCTCGAGCGGCGTGAATGAGTGAAACATAGGGATCTTGTCGCGATAGTTGACATCCGCACCGGCCGCAAGCAGGATGGTCATTGCAGGAAGATCCTTATCACGCCCCCGGCGCGCAAGCGCATTGAGCGGCGCGTCCGCGCCGTCGTCCGGCAATGGGAGGGAGGGGAAAGGCCCGACGCTGCAGCCGCCCACCAAAAGAAGAGTAACGACGATACCCGTCGGGTCCGACCCAACCACTCCAGCCTCCATCGCACTGGCCTCCTCCTCCACGACGGCAACGTCGTGCCGTGCGCCAGCGTGAAGCAGGGCGCGCACCCAATCAACTCGGCCATACCACGTCGCTTGCACCATCGCATGGGCCAGCACACTGCCGCTCGTGTGGGCATCCCCCATGACACGCTTGGCTACCGTGCGGCCCACAGCAGAAGAGATGGGGCCCACGAGCGTCATGGGCGACTCCCCGTGATTATTGGCACGCACCGCGCTTGCGCCGCGCCGCAAGAGGAAGGACGTAACGTCCTTGTGGCCGTTTCGCACGGCCACGTGAAGGGGTCCATCCCCAAACGAATTGGTGACACCAAGCAGCGCCACATCCGCGTCCACCAGCACTCGTACGACTGGCAGATGCCCCGCCCGAGCCGCAAGGTGCAGCGTCGTGTGCCCGAAGATATCACCGCCGGCGTTTGCGCGACACCCGTTGCCCATTAGAGCAGCAACGGTCCCGACAGATCCTCGGCGCGCCGCCAAGTGCATCGCCCCCCGACGACGCCACGTCCTGCCCTCGCGGCTGCACCCCAGCGCGAGCAGCGCGGCGACGCGCGTCGCATCTCCGTCCAGCGCAGCACCCAGGACCGGATCCCGCACGGAAGACGGCTCCAAAACATCTTGGAGCTCCTTCTCCTCGTCCGTTTGCTCGTCAAAATACCCCGGCGCGCGCATGTCCACATCCCGTTGCAGGGCCACGACACGATCGCCCGCGTCAGAGCCGCTGCTGCTGGCAGCCATGCGGGCCATCTTGGGGTCGCGCGCAGCCACTGATCCGTCATTACCGCCGTCGCTGTGCGACTCGTCGTCCGACTCACCCGTGCGCCCTCCGCCGCCGGCAATGTAGGCCCGGCACAGCGCTTCACTCTCAGCGGCAGCAAGAGCAGCACCAAATGCATCCGCCATGACGCCAGCCTTCTCCGACGTTTGGGTTGGCATAACCGACACGCACGCACGTCAAGGGAGAAGGAGGGCAGGCAGGCCTCGCGCACCGCACAGCACACAACCGCGTCGGCTGCGGTTGGGGGGACGGGCGGGGCGCGACCAACTCGAGACAGGAAGGGGCACGTCACACAGGCGCGAGTCGAGCGGTTTTTGGCGCGCGCATCTGTGCTTATGGCAGTGTTTCTCAGCAACGAAACGGCTGTCCAGTTAAAATATCTTTGTAAACATTACACATCATCAAAAAGTTCACAGTGCACTCGCTGAGCGTGATACAGCTGGATGCACAGCCGATTGCTCCCATCATTGCTGGATGCTGTGCGCACACTTAAGGGCTCGCGCAAAAACAGCACAGCAATAGGATCATTGTGACGGAGGCTGAGTGCGTCGAACCGTGCGCCTGCTCCGTGTGTCAACAGCTTATGTCTGCCACGGCAAAAGGAGAGTGCCCCGCCACATTCACCGCGGCCGAGTCGATTGACCAAATCGACTTGGTGGGAAACGGACATCCTGGGGGGAGCAGTAGGCCTACAGCTCCCAATTGAAAATTGGCGGACTCCTCGTATGCGAACCAACCGATGCACTTGACGAAAATCACAAATCAACAAGGACATGTGCGGCAGGCGCCCGGCCACACATGCGTCCGACCCATCGAGCAGCAACGACAAGCACAGCAATACAAACAGACGCCCACACATGAAACAAACGCCCGTACGAGTAGCAAAAGAGCAGATGATGGGCACCTGCTGGGCGCAGGTGGCAAACAGGACACGGCGCCACAAGGCGCTCCCCCAGCTTCATCCCTCAACTCCAAAACAATGTATGTCCTCGCACTCATCCCATCAACGACCCGACCGATGCCAACGCCGCTCGCGCGGCTCAGAGCGCGGCGGTGTGCGCGAGTGCGAGCGGCGCTCGGGCGCCCACCGCCCCCCCCGCGGCGTACGCGCATGTCGATCCGACCGAGGCGGGGACAACGACCGGGAGGGCTTTGGCGACGAGTACTCAGACGACGACGACTGCGACCGGCTGCGACCTCGACGCCCCTGACCCTTGGAGCGCCGGTCGGACGCACTTGACCGGGACCGGTGCGGCGCTTTCCCGCTGCCAGCGCCACGGCGCCCACCAGGCGACGGCGACGACCGCGATCGCGAGCGCGACCGCCGCGGAGACCTCGCCCGGCCTGGGCGGCGACCATCGGCGCTTGGCGACGCATAACGCCGGTCGCGCCTAAAAGCGACGCGACGCCCCTGGCTCAGACGGCGGCTCCGAGGACCGTCTGAAGACGCCTCACGCCCACTGCCCGAGGGAGACCGCCGCCGCTTGCGACCGTCGTCGCGACCGCGACTGCGACTGCGGCTGCGGCTGCGGCTGCGGCTGCCGCGGCCGCGGCCGCGCCGACGAGTGCTCCGTTCGCGGCTGCGCGACCGCTCCGACGTCTCGTCGTCGCCGCCAACAGAGCGCGAACGAGGTCGACCACGACGCACCTGGCTGAGCGGCGTACGCAGCATCGCCGTGGACGCCCCTGGCCCGCGATCCTTGCCGCCTCGACATGAGGCCGCCCGCACGTCGCCGCCGCCGTCACGGCTCTCGCCGCTGCGGCGCGCGCTGCGACTGCGGCTGCGGCCGCTGCCACTGCTGTCCTTGCTGTGCTCCCGACCGCTGCCCTTGCTGCCCACGCTGCTGTCGAAAAACTCGCTTGTGCCGCCGCCGTCGCCGCCATCTTTGCAACCGCGGCCGGGCGTGCCGGCGGTCGGCTTCTTGCCGCCACCTTTTGGCGCGCCGCCGACGACTGAGACCGCCATAGCGTCACTGCCGTCGTCGTCGTCCGACAAGATGTCGACATCGTCATTGTCCAGAATGACGAGCAACGTGTTGATAAAGACCTTGGCATCGACCAGCCAGATGGCGTCTTGCAGCGGGTCCTTCTTGTTCTGCAGGTACATGTGAAGACGCGTCGACCGAGAGTAGTTGAGCTCCGCCGGCGCCTTGCCGTAACGGAATGCGTCATCCGCCGCCGACGCGCCGGCATGAACAGGGTCGCTGCGCAAAAGCGCCATGCTGTTGCGCGGGACGGTGACCGTCTCGGGAAAGATGGACCGACGGACGCCGTCGCCCATTTCGTGCCGCGCAAGCGCGAGCACGCTTCCGGGCCACGTCACGACGACAAAGGGGTCCTTGCCCGACGCCATCAGGAAGAAGTTGCGACTCTGCGGCATCTCGTACGAGGATAGCCGCATGGTCGACGGGTCGTCCACGTCTATGGGACCGTCGTCCTCCTCCAGGCTCGCCGCTTCGCCGCTGCCGCCCAACGACCGGTGCGGCCGAGAGTCGACGTGCGGCGCCTGACGCACCGCGTCCTTGGTGGTCGCCAAAATCCGTGCCCCAGTTCGGGGCACAGACACACACAGCTCGTTGTTTTGGTCGCGCTCGGCGTCCGTCATAGGAAGAACTTCGTACGCTACAGCCGCAAGCAGCATGTCGGCGCGAAGCTTGTTGAGAAAGACCTCGTGCTTGGCCGCATTCTCAGACGCGCGCACGGCCGACGGACGCACCGTGAAGCGCCCTTGACCGTCGGTCAGCGCCTTGGCGTCCGCCGCCCCTTGGTCGGCGTTGTGGATGGGCCCCCACACGGGGTGAAGCGTAAAGGATGAGTCGGCAGTCGCAGCGGCCTTGGCAATGTCCTCCTCGGACGGCAGCTCATCCATGAAGGCCTTGAGCGTCGCGTCGACGACGTTGACGTGGTCCTCTTGTGCTGCGCCACCACCACCACTGGTCGGCGGCCGCGAGCCCCGGGCCTCTGCCCGCGCGGCTGCCCCGCGCGCTCCGGCAAGACCACCGAGCGTCGACAGAGGCACGGGAGGGGGCCGGCCGCCAAATCGGCTGTTGCCGCCACCCGGCTCGGCTCGCGGCGGTGCAGGTCCCGTCTTGTGCGTCGGGATGAGGCACGCGTCTGGCAGGATGCACCACCCGCGCTCCACCAGCTGCGAGCCAAACTTGATCGCCGCAAAGGCCGCTTGCATGGCAGCGACGGGGTCGGCCAGGATTGGCGCCGCTGCGTCACCAGCTGGCCCTGGCTGCAGTCCCCGCGGCAAGCGACCGCTGCTGCCACCACCAACACCGCGCACACGAGACGCGGCCATTGCCACAGCCCCGGGCATCGTCGCCTTGCCAATGTCCGACATGTAGTTCCGCACGCTCTGCTCCAGGGCCTGCCACTCCGCGGCAGGGATAAAATCGCGGGCTTGGTGCTCCTCAGGAAGAAGCAACGCGAAGCCGGGGAGGTCCACCGTCCCAGCGTGCTGACGCGTGCTCGATGCGGCCTCGAGCAGCGACGACGGAATGTCCTCCGGGTCGTCTGGGTAAGGGCGGCTCTCCGCGCCTGCCGCATCGTCCGGCACCTGCCCGTCGCCACGGCCCGCCTGAGGTTGGCTGCCCGCAAAATGTCCACCGCCTTGCGACAGGCCCCCTCGTTGGGCGTCTCGTCCCTTGCCACCAGCGCGGCCGACAGTACGCCAGGCGATGCGCTTGGGCGTGGTCGGCGGCGCCAGAGGCGCCGCCTCGTCGCCTGGAGACGGAGGAGAGCGGCCACGGCCGCGGCGCCCGTCCTTGGCACCGACGGAGAGCGACCGGCGACGGCGACGCTCTCGACAGTGACTCTGCCGACGACCAGCCGGCTCCGCAGACCGTCCACGACGCCGGTTGGTTTCGCCACGACGGTCGCCGGCGCGGTCGCCGTCTCGGTCTCGGCGCCCGTCGCCATCCCGTCCGACACGACGGCGCCCGCGCACGCTCCTGTCGCCATCAGCAGATGGCGACCGACCCGCGCCGCCGAGACGACGGCGTTTGGCGGCTGGCCGTCCTCCTCCCCGCGGGGGCTCCTCGTCTTCCGCCTCGGACGACGACTGCTCCTTGAACGTCTTGCGGCGCTTACGGCGACGCCACCCACCTGCTGCGCCAGGTGCCGCCGGAGGACGGGGCCCTTGGCGCGGCCCGCCACCCGGGGGCTTCGCGCCAGAGTTGGCGTCGACGTCACCTCCTTCCCCACCGGCGCCGTCTCCACCCAAGCCGTCCTTGTCGGCGCCGTCCTTGTTGGCGCCGTCGTTGTCGCCGCCATCCTTGTTCACCCCACCGTCCTTGTCGGCGGCGGCAGCATCGTTATCAGCGTGCGTCCCAGCGCCGCACCCACCATTGCCGGCTTGACCCCCATCGCCCGCTTCCGCTGCAGCGCCACCATCGCTCGCAACGTCGGGATTAACAAACGACTTGACTAACGAAACCCAAGCAGGCATGTGCTCTACGGCAAAAGGATCCGCCTGGCCAATCTCCAGCGCGCTGCGCCCCCGCGCGCCGCCAGACGACTTCTTGAACCCGTGACTCCGTTCAATGTCAAACTGGCCGACAAACAGGTCGGCCAGATGAAAAGCCAAGCAGGTGTCCACGCTTGGGTTGGTTGTCGGCATGCGCATCATGAGCACTTGCCACATCGTCGTGTCATGACGGAGACGAGCGCGGGTGTCGGGCCCCACGACTGGGACGCCGACTTGGATCGGATTGGCGTGACGTGAGTGGCCGCCTGCCCGTGGGTTGCCACCAACACCGCCGACACTGCCGTCGCCGCCGCCGACGCCGCCACCACCGCAGACGCCACCTTCTTCGCGGCCGCCTGTGCCGCCACCTGCGCCACCGCGCAGCCCTGCGTCGACGCCAACTACACCAGAAGGGGCAGCAGCGGCTGCAGCAGCAGAAGCAGCGCCACCAGATGCACGGCTTGTGCCGTCGGCACGCCCGGCGTCGTCGTGCCGGCCAACCACATCCGACCGGGTAGGCACGGGAGGGGGACCACCCCCGTGATGTTCCGCCAGCCGCGCTCGTGCTGCAACGGCGAGGTGGGCGATGAAGAGGGGCTGAGTAGCCGCCTGCGTCTCGTCGCGCACGACCATCAAAAAAGCCCAAAGGCAGGAAAAGAAGGTCACGTCACCGCCTCGCGTCAGCCGCCGCGCCTTGCGCTGCGCGCCACGCCGCTGCTCCTTCGGCAACCCGGCCGTCCACTTCCAAGCCATCTGCAGCATCAGCTTGCGCAGGTGGTCGTTTTCCTCGTCCGTGCCCACGTTGACGTTGAGCAGCACGTTGGAGACGAGAGTCTCGACCGACAGACGCGGCCCGGCGCGCTCAGAGTCTTGGCTCTCCGACAGGTAGGTCAGCATACACTCAACCGTCAGGGGCGAGACAGCGTTGAGCAGCGCAATCTTGATGATGCGGCCCAGCGAGTCGTCACCGAGCGGCTGACCTTCCTTGTTCATCGGCACGACGCCAGCGGCGTACGCCCGCTTGACGAGGACGCCAACCGCCGCAGGACGAGTCTTGCCGGGCACGTACCGGAGACGATCACCATGGGCCTGGACCCGGTTGTAGGTCGCGACCCAGTTGACTGCCCAAACGACGTGGTCGAGTTGCGACATGGCGATGGCGATGGCCGGCAAGTCGTTGGACGCGGCTCCGAGGTTGAGAGTGTCCCAGTGCGTCATCGCCTTGCGGTCGCGACGGCCGGCCCACGCGACGAGGATCCATTCGACAGCCATCGGATGCTTCTCATCCAGCAGCCGCTTCATCGCAGCGAGGCGATGCGCGCCGTCGATGAGCACAACCGGGTCATGGACGTTGACGTCCGAAGTGTGGATCCCCTGCCGGCCGCCCGCCACTGCGCCGTCGGACCACAGCTGCTTCTTGACGGGGTCGAGCGCCTCCAGGTCGGTCGGCGTATACGGAATGATCAGACGAGAGACCTCGCGGTCGCCGTCGCGGCCGCCCGCAGCCGCACCCGCCGACCCGTCCAAACCAGCTGCCGCACGCGCCGCGCGAGCAGACGCGGCGCCATCGCCAGACGTCAAGTCGTCATGGACGGCGGACCCCGCCTGCACCCAGTCGTGGCACACCACCATCGAGCCAAACGCCCAGTCGTACCCCGACTGTTGTTGTGCTTCGTAGTGATGAAGAACGGTC
>ENA-ORXU01000812-ORXU01000812.1-marine-metagenome-genome-assembly--contig:-NODE-812-length-31804-cov-4.891228_pt1 | contig 31804 bp, 30 predicted proteins | sample MGYA00237869_ERZ511484 | MGnify/ENA metagenome assembly ERZ511484 | reverse complement strand
CTTCGTAAGGCGAGCAGGATAAGCCTGCCTACCTCTGGTAGGAGCCTGATCTTGAAGCAGATGTGGCTCGCAGTAGAGGCAAAGCACAATGGTCATATCACTCTACTCACTTCATTACTACTGGGCGAGATCTGCCCGTAATAAATACTTACAGTGACGACACTCATGATATATCGCCTATAGTACTGACTGAGAGTCAGTTATATCGCTGAAAAACATCTACCTAAAATCCTAATGCACGATATGGGTTTAACGTATTCCGAAAGCCGCTTAAAATCTGCAGAAGGTACTACTGAGCTAGCCGATGGCTTCTCACACATTATATCATCTTGGGATCTTTAGATCTTCCGCATGCGGAGACTTTCTGGAGTCACCTCGAGATACTCATCATCGCGGATATACTCCATCGCTTCCTCCAGAGAAAAGACAAGCTTAGGTGCAAGCTTAGCAGAATCATCAGAGCCAGATGCACGCATGTTTGTCAGTTTTTTACCCTTGATGACATTCACTTCGAGATCGTTGTCTCTTGTGTGCTCACCTATAACTTGGCCTTTATAGACTTTATCCCCTGGATCTACAAAAAAGCGTCCGCGATCCTGAAGGCGATCCAGCGCAAATGCCAGAGCTTGACCTTCAAATCCTGATACCAGCGACCCTTTATTTCTACCAGGAATATCACCCTTATAGACATCGTACTTTATGAATCTATGAGTCATTACAGCTTGACCAGCAGTAGCAGTGAGCATAGTATTTCTGAGACCTATAAGGCCACGTGATGGTATCTCAAACTCTAGGTGCTGTACGTCGCCCTTGGGCTCCATGACTTGAAGTAGACCCTTGCGTTGTGTGACCAGCTCGATAGCTTTTCCGCTGTACGTCTCTGGTACATCAATCACGAGGAGCTCGATAGGCTCACTCTTACGGCCATCGATATCCTTATAGATAACTTGTGGTTTTCCCACCTGCAGTTCGTAGCCTTCACGGCGCATTGTTTCTATGAGTACAGAGAGGTGCAGGACACCACGACCGTATACATTAAACTTGTCCTCGGTATCAGTTTCCTCCACACGCAGAGCTAGATTCTTTTCCGTCTCTTTGAAGAGTCGATCTCTCAATTGACGTGACGTCACGTATTTTCCTTCTTGACCAAAAAACGGGCTCGTGTTAATCGTAAAGAGCATGCTCATCGTAGGCTCATCCACCTCGATAGTTGGCATCACAGAAGGATTCTCTAGATCACTGATGGTATCACCAATGTCAAATCCTTCTATCCCTACCAGTGCACAGATGTCACCACTGCGCGCCTTCTCGACACGTGCTTTTCCTAAGCCTTCAAAGACAAAAAGCTCCTTGATGCGTACTTTTTGCTCTGTTCCATCTTTCTTGCTTAGCATGTAGTCTTTACCTACCTCGAGGTCACCACGATAGATACGTCCGATGGCTATACGACCAGTAAACTGTGAGTAATCGAGTGAGGTGATCTGCATCTGAGGCAGACCTTCTTGATAGGGCGCTTCTGGAATGTGATCGACCACTGCCTGTAAGAGAGGAACTATGTCGCTCGTGCGCTTATCATGGTCATGACTCATCCAGCCCTGCTTGGAAGATCCAAAAAGGGTCACAAAATCAAGCTGATCTTCGCTGGCTTCTAAGTGAAACATCAGGTCAAATACATCACTCTGCACCTCCTCGGGTCTACAGTTCTCTTTATCCACTTTGTTGACGACAAGGATAGGCTTTAGGCCTAGTTCGATGGCCTTTCCAAGCACAAAGCGTGTCTGTGGCATAGGCCCTTCAAATGCATCTACAAGAAGTAGTACGCCATCTGCCATCTTGAGTACTCGCTCCACTTCACCACCAAAATCGGCGTGACCCGGTGTATCGATGATGTTGATCTTGACACCGTTAAACATCGCCGCCACATTCTTAGATGTGATCGTGATACCTCGCTCTCTCTCAAGATCTTGATTGTCGAGGATGAGCTCGCCAGTATCTTGGCGTGGATCAAGGACTTGGCACTCGTGGATGATCTTGTCTACAAGAGTGGTCTTACCATGATCTACGTGGGCGATGATGGCTATGTTTCGGATGGATTGCATGCGTGTGTTCTAGGTGGATAAGATTTTGGAGGTGCAAAGGTCGACTTCTACGCGCACATTGATCAGATCCCGATAGGATCCTTGTATCCGGTATAGGCTGGGGGCTTCTATCACGCACCCATGAGGCAGCATGTTATCCTCACTCTTGCTCGTGCATATCCTCATGGCCATGGTGTCCATCTGATCTGATGTGGGGACTTTCGTCTAAATAACGTGGTATGTGCATTTCTGCTTGAGCGTAAGGCGAGCAAGCTAGTCTTCACTGCGTAAGGCGAGCAGGTGAAACTTGCCTAACTCTGGTAGGAGCCTGAGGCTGAAGCAGATAGACGCTAGGCGCGAAGTAAACTGACGAGAGCTGACATATGTATTAAAGGCTCTTTAGGAGAGCCATTATTTCCGTAAGATAAACTTACACTCGCAGATTATTCCAAATCGTCATAAGTCATTCAAAATATGGATTTTATGTAATAAGAGGAGTGAATTAATAAATCTTAATGCACTAAATGGGTTAAATCTTTATAAGTCATTGTAAACATGAATGTTGTAACAATAGATGAGCCCATCTATAGATCCTAATGCACGATATGGGCTATGAGCAGTGAGCTATGAGCTGCTTGATCACGTCAGGATTGCACTCTTCTGCATCAGATTTGATCCGACTAGCATCGAGAACTCTCAAGCTTGCGCTACTGTGAATCCAAGAGATCTCGGCCTTCTGTAGAGGGTCGAGATCTTTTATATGGAGCCCTCCGCCAGCCATCAGGTGTATTGATTCTGGAAGTATCTTGCGCATCATCTGGAGACTCAGCATTCCCTGTGATACAGTTTCCTCTCCTCCTGAGCTCAGGATACCATCTATGGGCAGGGTGGCAAGAGTCGCTGTAGCTTGTAAAATATCAGAGGATCGATCAATGGCGCGGTGGAAGATCAATTGCATCTCCGATCCTAGCTGAGATCTAAGCTGATGTATATACTCTTGATCCACGAGGCCCTCACTAGTCAGAGCTCCGCTGACTATGCCCCCAGCGCCGACACCATATATCTCAAGGGCGCTAGCTATCATAGAATCTTTCTCCTCGGCACTGTAGTGGAAGTTTCCAGCACGATTTCGCACGAGTACATGCACGGGTATCTGTAAAGATTTCAAGACCTCTCGCACGAGATGGATAGATGGTGTAAGACCTCCACAGGCCAGATCTGTGCACAGTTCTACGCGATGAGCTCCACACTTCTCAGCGAGTAAGGCCGATGGAAGATCCGTTACACATATTTCTAAGTTCATCCTGAGTCCTTCATGGTTCCAAATATAGGAGCAGAACCTTGCATACATCACATATAAGTCGCACGTGTCGGATGCAGTGATTATCTTCACGGACACTACAATAAGTCATTATCCAACTATACCCGCTTATGAAAACCAAGCTCATCATTGTAATCTGTGTGCTAAGTGCAATTTCTCTCACAGCCCAAAGTCAAGAACCCAATTTTGGTGATCTTTTCCTCATGATGAATGAAGAATCTTCAGCCGGCTCGAGCAGAGACTCTGATCGAGGTGGTATCGGTGGAGTGCGTCAAGGATCCGGTGGTGGTGGTGAACTGGAGCTTGCCATCAATATCAACTGGCCAAGAGAAGGGAAAATGCTTGCAATGCCAAGTAAGATTGCATGGCAAAGTTTGCCTGGTGTCGCTAGCTCTCTCTATGAAGTGCTTATTACCAACACTACAGATGACACGGAAGTCTATCGGGCTGTAGTGAATGCAGAAGAGCTTATACTTCCTCTCGATGCTCTCCAGAGCAAAGCCGGTAATTCTTATACAGTAGAAGTGCTGAGCAGTGGAAAAGATGAAGGTCTCACCTCACAGAAAGCAGTCTTCACACTCGTATCTCCTATGCTTTATCAAAAAGCTATGAGCTCCGTGAAAAATGCTGAGCAGTATGAGGGAGCATCAGATCTTGAGCTGATCAGTATGAAGGCTTTCTCGCTAGAGAGCTCTGGCTTAAAGTACCAGGCTAATAAACTATATAAGGAAGAGATGCAAACAAAGTACGATCAATTAGCGCTAGATCATCTTGCTAGACTCTTCAGAGAAAGAGCTGGCATCAGTTGCCTCTGTCTATAGGCTAGATCCTGTTCCTGGAGCTGTAATCCATCGGATGAGTGATAGTCTCATCTCCTTTTAGTTGATGGCAACTTGTGGTAGGATAGTAGTATGTAAAGTTTCTAGGGAGGAATTAATTGCTTGAGGATCTAGCTGCCATTCATGCACCTTGCATACTGGCAGGTCTACCAGATCAAATTACTTTACAAGTCCAATGATCTCTTGATATTTTTGGTCCTTACGCATTCTAGAAAATAGCGGTGATTCTTCAAGTCTAGCCTTGTCTGTATATCCGTAATCAATAGCCTTTTTCATGGCGGTGTAAAATTCATTAGGCTGATTCATTTGTGCGAAAGCACCAGCTTGTAAAAAATGCATCTCAGGATTCTCTGAAGAAATTGACTCCTTATAAAACGCTAACCTACCTTGGGCCAATGCTGTTTTGCCCGTGAGTAGATACATCTCTATTAAGACTAGGTTGGCCTCATGGCTACTGTCTACTTCTAGCGCTTGCTTAAGATAATCTATTGCCTGTGCGGTATCTTCTTGTAAGAGATATAGTGTGGCAATATCATATTGATTCCATGGGTCGATATGTCCCATAGATATATTTTGTTTTAAGGCTGTAATAGCTTCGTCATAGTGGCCAGTTGCCTTGTGGATTAGGCTTTGGTTGATAAATGCCAGAGATGAAGATGGATCGCAATCGAGGGCCTTAGCTATATAGGCTAGAGCTGTGTCATACTCCATTAATTTATAGTGTATGTAGCCTATATTATTATAGTAGAGACATTTACTCGGATCACGTTCTAGATACTCCTGTAATGGCGCGATAGCTTCACGCAATTTCCCACTAGAGTAATAGAGGTAAAATTCATTTTCATAGGCTAGAGCAAAATCAGGAAACTGATTTTTGACAAGTTCAAAAGCTTCGATTGCTTTATCTATATCTCCCTGCTTTCTATAGCCATATGCGATATTATTATACGGCAAGGCCCACGTAGGACTGAGCGCAATGGCGCTTTCATAAGCAAGTAAGGCTGCGTCATGATTATTCATTCTCTCATGCACGAGACCAATTTCATTACTGATATAAGGAGCTCGCGGATCTAGCTGATTAGCTTCATCAAGTTGCTCTAGTAAGTGTGAGTAGGCTGAGACGCCAGCAGAGTCTCGATCTAGACCGATACGTTCGGCTACCGTAGAGAAATAGAGATATTTTGCCTGGAGCTGTGCATAGATATAGTGTGATGGTTCGCAGAGCTCAACCGCGTGTCTGAGATAGCTACTGATCTTGTCATAGTGAAGTCCATCATCATTCCATCTGCGATGCAGTTCGTCATCATCAAGCGATAGGTAAGCATTGATAGCTATCTGCGCGTGGTCTTGCAATGCAGCGATGAGATCTCCCTTGGCTAGAGCTAATTTACTGCTATTATCTTCCTGCCCGAGCAGTTGGCGGAATATGCTGAAAGCGGAGACGGAAAGATCTGCCTCAGATGTACTGTCTATAAGATTACCTTCTCCCAGTGCGGTATAGAATTGATCCCATGTAGACGGGCTGTACATATCTGCAGCGTTGCTTGTCTGTATCTCATCAGTCAGCAAGGCTGGATCCTCTATGACTTGTGATATCCTAGCCAGACTTGTCTTTCGATCTCCTTGAAACACAGGAGTCTGAGAGCTTCCAAGTGATTCTGCTTCCATACGGTCTTCAAGATCTCTGTGGAGTTCTTTGAGGTTGATGTCCCCGTCACCATTAGCGTCAGCATCTTTTTCTAGACCTGCAATGAGATGATAGCTAAATAGTCCTCGGCCACCGCCCCAGTTGCGACCCTCATAGCTGTACTCGTCAGGTTGACAGGACATGATCTTGATCTCGTTACCATACTGCGCTAGCATATGTGCTGCAGTTGCTTGAGATCCATGCACCGCAGATCCAGCGAGATTACCTGATCTGCAGGCGTCTGTGATCACTATGACTTCGGCCTTTCTTTCTGTGCTGAGAGTCGTGATGATTTCTTGTAAATCGTCGAGGCGCAAAGAATTGATCTGATAGGTCTCACTGGGTGTATCGTACAAGAGCAGATGTCCGGATTCTTCCTCAGATCTTGTCTCCACATCCCCATGTCCTGAGAAGTATATGATGCATCGATCGCCTTGTCTGGTCTGCTGGAGTAACCACGCTAGCTCTTTACTTACCTTGCCGCCAGTGGCTTGATCATTAAGCAAGAGCTTGAGCTCTATCTTACCTGGTACAATAGACATACTGCTCAGACTGCCTGCATCGGCGGTGGGCTTCAAGTAGCTTGCATACTCTCTAGCATCCACATGGGCGTACTGCAGATCAGGGATATCTGGATCTTGATAGTCGGATACGCCTATGATGACAGCTCTTGTCATCGGTGTTCTATCAGGTCTGATGACTTGGATGGATCGAGTATCATCCTGCTGACCGTAAGCACCTAAGCTCACTAGTGATATAGCAAGAATACCGAGAGTGTGACGAATGAATGTAGTAATGTCCAACTATTAAGCTTAAGTTTAGCCTGCGTGTGAAGTTATCTGATTTTTATAGTAGATGATACACGCTGCTTGATAAGCTTGATCTGGCACCCCATGAAAAATCTTGACCTACATCGACTGCGTCGTCAGGCTCTAGAAGTGAGAGATCCCTATGCTCACCGTGTGAGTCGACTTCTTGTAGGACTTTCAATAGTCTGCATCCTATGTGGAGTTTGTCAGCCGCTAGCAGCAAAGCATCTCGCACTCATCATCGGTATATCGGAATATCCCGAGTCGTCTGGTTGGTCCAGATTGTCTAGTGATACGGATATCAAGCATATCACTGTAGCCCTGCGTACGGTAGGATTTGAAGTAGATGATATACATATTCTTCAAGATGCGGAGGCCACCCGCCCTGGTATACTATCCGCATTCGATGCACTTAGCAATCGAGCGCAGAAAGGTGATATAGTTTACATTCACTACTCAGGACACGGTCAGCAAGTAGTAGATCAAGATGGCGATGAGATGGACAATCTTGATGAGGCCATTGTGCCAGTGAACTCGCCTATGTACTATAAGGAAGGATACAATCATGGCGAGCAACTGATCATAGACGACGAACTCAGAGTCATTCTCACTGCACTTAGGAAGCGCTTAGGGACTAGTGGTCAGCTCTTACTTATCATGGATTCGTGTCATTCTGGGACCGCTTCTCGAGGTGTAGTCAGGGCTAGAGGCACAGACGTAGTCATGGCACCCGATGGATATACCCCAGCTGTCGCCATGTCTGAGGGCACCTTAGATATGACGCTAGGTACTCAAGCTGATATGGCGGATTTACTTGCACTGTACGCGTCCAGTTCTAGAGAATTGAACTACGAGACTACGGATGATCAGAATAGCTCTGTCGGTAGTCTTAGCTATGCAGTGAGTACGGTACTTCTCACGCGACAGAGTCCGCTTAGTTTTCATGAATTGTACAGGAGAGTGCGGCAAACTATGATGAGCATCGCACCGCGTCAGACTCCTCAGTCGGAAGGACCGAGAGAAGCAATGCTGTTTGGCGAAAGCTCACCTATAGTACGCCAGAGTGCAGGTAGTGCAGTTGCCACTCGGTACTCTATCATAGATTGGATAGACCCGCACAATCTCAAAGTGAATATGGGCACCGCGCAGAAGATTTATACAGGCTCCACAGTGCAATTAATGCAGCAGGCGAGTGGAAGTATAATCACCAGCGGCATAGTGCAACAGGCGGGACTGCAGCAATCAACAGTAAGATTAAAAGACCCTGTAGCTGGCAATCCGCAGGACTATTACACGACGCTAAGTAATCGAGCTTTTCCGCCTATTATCATCACAGCAGAAAATCTGCTTAATCAAGATAGCCAATGGCAGTCCCTCTGGAGCTCGCTCTGTGATAGGGAACTGATACGTGAGCAAAAGGATACACCCGAGTTACTTCTTGTCGACACTGATGATGGTGGGATAGCTATACTGAGTAAAGTTGGACATGAATTATATCGCAGCCAATCTGATAAGACGGCTACAGAGAGTACCATGACATTTCTCACTTCTTACGCCCAAGGTAAATACTTGCGATCAATGAATCATGAGATCGGTGAGCTTAAAATGGAATTACATTTACTACCCACAGATTGTAGGACCCACAGAGATGCTCTAGGTGAGGAGATAGGCGCTTTCGCGCAAATACCTGTCAATACATGCGCTCGCGTACACGTGAAAAATATCGGTCAAGAAGGCGCCTATTTCTCCGTACTAGATATACAGACTGATAATCAGACACAACTGATCGTGCCAAGTTCATCTCTCGGTTATACGGCAGAAGAATACTACCTGGAAGCGGGCGCAGAATATATTTCTGATTTTTATTTAAAAATCGGTCTACCTGCAGGAAATGAAACATTTAAAATCATCGTCAGCCGTAAGCCCTTAGAATTGTCCAGCATTGTCACTTCCAAAGGCACGGCAAGTCGAGATGCCTATAACAATCCCTTTGAGCAATTAATGGCCGAGAGTTTTAATCATACAGAAAAAAAAAGCGGTGTCCTTCAGTCTGAGACTGACGCTGTCGGAGTCTATTCCTTTAGCTTCACCATCACAGAATAAGCCCATTAAGACTGCATTCATGAAATCAATTGTGCCATATCATCACTGGTATCCTCATTTAGCGCTGATTGTATGCTTATTTGGTGTGGGAAATCTACTAGGAAATACTGCACCGATTGCTGTACAGCAGATATTTAATCAGCTCAAAGCATCTAAGGGAATCCTCAGTACACAAGCACCACACTTGAGAGTAGTGGATCAATTACCAAATTCCTCTCTAGCCATTGCCATGGCTACGACAGATAGCATCTTTATAGATCAAGCCAGTGTTGATATCTGCAAGACCATGGGTGCTGATAGCACTGATGCCTTGGCGTTCATCTTATCTCACGAGCTAGCACATTACGTACTCGGTCACGAAGATCGTCACAAGTTTTTGCGTCCTTTGCAGAATTCTCAGCGGTCAGAAATTATGAGACTGGCAGAGGTTGATGATAGACGCACATCTCGCAGACTGGGATCCGTATTACAGAAATATGCTATCAGGAATAATGAAGTGGAAGCAGACTTGGAAGCAGGTTTCTTAAGTTATCTCGCAGGCTATAGACCCTTGACCGCTGGCGCAAAATTTCTTGATTTGGCCTACGCTCATTATGGTCTATCAGACGAAGAGGGCAAGTACTCTTCCCTGCAACAGCGTAAGCAGATGATTACAGAGACAGCTCAAATGTTGGATTCTCTTACGTTCATATTCGAAGCTTCCAATTTTGCTCTGCTTACAGATCACCGAGCCATGGCACGTCATGGTTATTCATATATCAGTAAGTATTTTCAGTCCGCAGATCTACTTAATAATCTAGCAGCCCTAGAAATAATAGAGTACGGTCAGATATACAGTGAAATTATGATCTATGAGTTACCTCTTACGATCAGCGACCCTAGTTCACCAGTTTTCTCTGAAAACTCTCCTACTATTGGGACTGAAGAAGAGATGAGGGCTTTCATTGCCTTGGAGAAGCGGAATTTTTTACTCGAGAGCAAGCGTATTGATGAGATTATTGGCAAGTTAGACAAAGCTCTAGAGATAAATCCAGAATTTATCCCAGCTTATGTTAATAAATCTATTGCTTATTATCTGAGGCATCTCAGAGCAGAGGAGTGTATGCTGTATAGACCTCCGAGCCTCACAGATCAATTTGAATACGCAGAGGCATCTCTCCTACAGGCAAAAAACATACTGCTCAATCAGGATTCACCCTCGAGTCAGCAACTTATAGGAGTTTATAATATGCTCGCAATCATTAATGATATGCGTCGAGATGAGTCTAAGGCTCAGGAATGGCTCTCCAGAGCAGCGCAGTTAGATTCTGCAAGTATGATGACGGCCATAAATCGGGATGTCATTAATGGTAATGTAGAGGGTAGAATTGATGCGATGCTTTCCTCTATGGATCGAGATCTCAGTGCTACCGAGGCTGAGCTTGTCGATTATCAAGGTGCTAGAAAGATTGAGCTCGCCCACTTTGGCGAGCGATATGATGGTATGCGCCTTGACTCCCTAGTCAGTTCAAGTACATTGACGAACTGGATTGAAAAAGAAATTGCCATTACTTCTAAGAATGCTATCCTTCCTCAGCGCATAGTCCTTGCCTACACTCAGACAGATCGCATGCGTTGCTATCAATGGAGAAAGGTCAAGGGGCGATCGCAGATAGAAGAAAGTACGACTTATATCAAGCCCGTTAACACAGTAGATGAAGTCATTTCATTAAATCCAGAATTGAGCTTTATCAGTGGAGATAGATTTGATCAGATTGTACGTCACATTGGGAGAGGTCAAGACATGATCCAGACTACTACACATACGTATCACCGATATCCTAATTGCTTGCTTATGACAAGAGATTCTAGGCTCGATGGCTGGGTGCACTACCGATAGATGATGCAGAGGAGTCTTATTATCAATAGTATCTTGGCAACACTGTTTACCAGTGCGGTATTTCTAGTCATCAAGGTAGCTGTAGCTCCCTTCTTACATGCAGTGAATCCTGTAGCGCACTTGTCGACGCATTTTGACTATACTGATCTTTATTATTCTCGACTTTCTAGCAATAGTGAAGTAGATACATCCATAGTCTTAGTCAATATCGGAGAGGCCGATCGCAGTCAACTAGCTCATGGTATCATGCAGATATGTGCACAGGATCCATCGGTCATTGGCCTGGATTTCGTGCTATCAGATTTTCGTCGCGATCTGGCAGATACTCTGCTGGCTGCGGCTTTAGATTCTTGTCGATCTGTGGTGATGTCTCACTACGTGGATAGGTCTATTGATGGCTCACATAGTTTCTTCGGTAAGCCAGAGCATTCTGGGCACAATTTATTGCATACGGATCAGCGAGGAATTGTCAGAGAAGTAATGATGACAGATACCGAGCATTCATCATTAGCTTTCTCAAAGATGATCGCTGAGGCCTATGTGGAGCATCCTACTCCCTGTGAGGACTTAGTGTTACTTGCACCATCTGGTACCTATCACAATTTTCTTCACGGGGAGCTCAGTGGGAATACTTCTGCTCATTCTAGGTACAATATCCATGGTAAAATTGTACTTCTAGGATACGCTGGTAGCAAGTGGGGCGATAAATCTCGCTTAGAGGACAAGCACTATTTCCCTTCAGAGATCAGCATGGATCGCCTAGAGGCTCCTAAGACGGAAGGTGTAGTTATCCACGCCGTAGCAGTGTCTAATCTTATCCATCAAAACTTTATCTATCAAGCGCCGCAGTGGCTTTCTATAGTAATCGCCCTCATCGTCTTACTTGCTTGTAATTATTTTTACTTCTATCATTTTGTCAATTGGAGCATACCGTTTTTTCTGAAGTGCAGATTGTTTCAGCTATGTGTAACAGCCGCTATGTTGATCATTATTTTTCTCGTATTTCACATGTTTCGCTGGAAAGTCGACTTCACTCTCTTACTTGCTGCTCCCGTTGCATCCCTAGACTTTGCCTCCTTGTATATATCATTATTAAAAGCTCTGAATAAGCGCTTTGACCTTTCTGATAATTACGTCATCAAAAAATCATAACTGCCTATGAGACATTTCAGCATACATCTACTGATCTTGCTGGTACTAGTAGCTTGTCAGAGTACTGCACCCGAGGTCAAGGTTATTTCTTACAGTAGTGACGAGTTATCTGATCGTTTTGATGGTGCCGCTATACTTGCTAGTGATAGATCGGTAAATCTTAAGGGAGGAGAGGATTTCTTGGTCTTGTCTGAGGATCGTGATCAAGTCTATCAGATCGTCGGGCCAGTGCAGGGTCAGCTATCTGATCTGATGCAATCGGCAGATACCCGCACTTTCGCTCGAGGGTACTTTAGCTTCATCATAGATAATCTTGACCGATCCAGTGCGGATGCACAGACTACTGTCTATGGCGGTGTGTCTAGAGGCGAAAGTATCTGGAAATACCGTGAGGGAGAAGCACTTATTACAGATGTCCCTGTGGTTGATACCAGCTTCATCATATACTCTACAGATTTTATTATGACAGCGGATGGGCAGCCTGTGGATCAGTCAGTAATAGGCAACTTAGCTGATCTCCGTAAGAGTAATAAGGACATAGCCATTTCTCTGCAGGTGGACACACATGTAGGAAAAAAATCGCGAGAGCTTGTGCTAAAGAGTAAGGAAAGCGTAAGTCAGATTATTGCAGGTGCCGAGAAACTGCGAGAGTCTGACGCTCCATCTATAGCGCTAGCGAGTTACTATCTGGAGCACCAGCTCTATTCGGAATTTGCCGATTTAATGCAGCAACTGGAGAATACCCCTACAGCTCTTGAGCGATTTCAATGAGTCTTTTATACAGTTGAATTTCAGCTCAGACCTTAAGCCACTCTCGCAGATTTGTGAAGCTGTGGTAGGGATTGTCCGTCACTACAGCATTAGCAAGCCACTCTGGGAGACTTCCGCCTGGATGTGCTAGAAGCTGCTGAGTCACTCGTACTCTGCCATCTACCAAGGGCTCGATGAGCCAGTATCCATCGATTTCTGGAACTCTTACGCGCCCTTTCTGGATGGGCGATTCATCTTGACTAGCTCTCATATCTACGCGTATGATGCCAGCGGACAAGTGATGGATTGTCAATACGCTATAGATGTCACGGTCCTTGGCCGGCCAAGGTGCGGATTGTAAGCAGTAGAGTTCAAGTTCGTTGGCACTCGAGCGGAGGATCCGTGCCTCTGCCATTTGGTGCATCCACTGAGTATAATCTTTAACTTCGGTAATCGCATGGAGCACATCATCAGAAGTGCTATGAATCTCCATGGTTGCCTTGTACTCCTTGAGTTTGGCACCATCGACTTTCCTCGTATAGATCTGTATGTCATTCTTATCTCGTGCTAGTTGCCACTCGTATTTCTTAGTGACGGACTCGTCTGTAGGCACTTGAGCAGAGACAAGTGCAGTCTGGCACATGAGCAGGACTAGCAGCAGAGTACTACCAGCGTATGAGCGCGCTCGCCCACGTGAATCCGCTGCCGAATGCCGCAAGACAAACCACATCGCCCTTCTTAATCCTTCCAGCCTGCTTGGCCTCGCAGAGAGCGATAGGTATGGATGCGGCGGTAGTATTGCCATATTTCTGGATGTTGTTGACAACTTGGTCATCTCTTAGCTTTAAGATCCTCTGAACGAACTGACTGATCCTTAGATTGGCCTGATGCGGGACAAAAATATCAATATCCTCAGGTTTCATGCCATTAGACTTGAGTGCTTCGCCAATTACCTCAGGAAATTTCTTCACCGCTGTCTTAAAGACCGTCTGACCATTCATATAGGGGTAGTTCAGACCATTGTCCAACATCTTTTGGGTAATAAAAGAACTGCCGAACTCCGCATCTGGATAACCATAGTCTACGTCATCATAGCGGCCGCCATGTGCACCAGGATTGATCATACATAGCTGCTCCGCGCCATCTCCATTACTGTGCAGATGAGTGGACAAGATGCCTCGGTTCTCGTCTTCTGTCGCCTCTAGGATCGCCGCACCGGCACCGTCACCAAAAATGACTGTGACATTTCGGCCACGGGTAGAGAAATCAAGTCCCATGCTGTGCATCTCAGATCCCACCACGAGGATACGCTTATACATACCTGTCTTGATGAACTGATCCGCCACACTCAGCGCATAGACAAATCCACTACACTGATTACGCACATCTAGAGCGCCTATTTCTGTCTTCTGTATACCGAGTTCACGCTGTAGTAGCACGCCACACCCAGGGAAGTAGTAATCGCTACTCAGCGTTGCAAATATGATGAAATCGATTTCCTCTTTATCGATACCAGCGTCCTCGATTGCACGCTGGGAAGCAATCGTAGCAAATGACACCGTAGACTCTTTTTGCCTCGCTCCATAGCGACGTTCTTCGATACCTGTGCGCTCACGGATCCACTCATCCGATGTATCCATGACACTAGCCAAGTCGTCATTAGTGACTACCTGTTCTGGCACGTACATGCCCATTCCGCTGATGATAGCTCTCTTCATAGTTGTACTCTGATTGGAGCGACCAAGTTAAGGGATTTCTGTGCTGAGCTGTATGATTTTGATAGCCCTATTGGGCAATTGTGCACTCGCTCCTAGGGAACACGACAAATAGCAAGTCTGCTCTGGTACTTGTACAGATAGAGGGCGGTCTACGTCTTGCGCTTCTTCTTCTTAGCAGCTGGGAAGAGCACATTATTAAGAATCAAGCGATAGCCAGGACTCTGGGGGTGCAAGGTCAGATCTGTATCTGGATCCTTCACGTAGTGTCTATAATCTTCAGGATCATGACCTCCATACCATGTCCACGTTCCATAGCCGTATTGGCCATGGATATAGCGTGCCTCGTCTATAGCCTTGGTTTCTCCCAGGATGAGGACGTTAGATTTGATAAGCTTTCGCTTAAATGCTGTCGTCTGCCCCATAAAACCCTTTACCGTACGGGTATGATTCTGCGTGAGCATGGTAGGGATTGGATCCCACTTAGCTGAAAAGTCAAACAGCGTAAAGTAGTCCTGATCCGCTGGAATTCCAGATCGCGGTCTATCGATATTGCTAAACTCATAGACCATAGGATCTTGTACGAGATTAAAATCTTTAAACGCAAGAGTCTGAGAGAAATCAAGCTTACTCACGGCAGATCTATCCTGATCATCTCCGTCATAGATCCCAGAGACTATATCGAGGCCTTCTGCCGCTAAGGCGATATCATAACTATCTGTAGCACTACACATAGCAAACATGAATCCACCTCCGCCGACGTATTCTTTGATTTTTTTGGCGACAGCCAGCTTGAGCTGAGACACTTTAGCAAAGCCTAGCTCAGTAGCTAGGGCTTCCATCGCCTTCTGGTTTTCTCTGTACCATGCCTGCGTACCAAAGGATCTATAGAACTTCCCGTACTGACCAGTAAAGTCCTCATGGTGCAAGTGCAACCAATCATACTGAGCGAGCTCGTCGCCCAGCACTTCACGATCATAGACAGTCTCATAGGGTATCTCAGCATAGGTGAGCGCTAGAGTCACCGCATCATCCCAGGGCTGGATCTTCTCTCCGCGAGCATTCGTATCAGGTGAGTAGACAGCAATCTTAGGCGCTTTATTGAGTTGGATAGCTTCTTGATTCTTATCCGGTTGATTGATCTGAGAGAGTATGGAGTTGAACTCTCCATCGCTGATCACAGAGTAGGAGACGCCTCGCGTCTTACATTCCTTTTCTATATCACTCACATAGGAGATGGCGAAGGATCCGCCGCGATAGTTGAGGAGCCACCAGGTCTCTACTTCATTCTCGAGTACCCAGTAAGTGATACCATAAGCTTTGAGGTGTTCCTTCTGCGTCTCATCCATGTGGACAAGCAAGTAGGAAGCATGTAGCCCTGTAGTGCTGATAAGAAGAATGACGAGAGTACGGAGTAGATAGCGCATAGGTGTAAGATTAACTCAGGGGTAACGGCTTAGAGGCCGAGATGATTTCAGTAGCACATGTTTTTTGGAAGAGTTTAACCCAATTCGTGCATTAGGCTTCGATGCATAGAGGCTATATGCAATAGCGTCTGGTGCTCCACCGACGAGTCATAGCGTGCTATGTGCATCTCGGCTCATCTCGACTACCGCTCGATGGCCAGCCGCTCGATGAACGGCTCTGCAGGCTCGTCTTCACTGCGTAAGGCGAGCAAGCTTGTCTTCACTACGTAAGTCGAGCAAGTGAAGCTTGCCTACCTCAGGTAGGGGCTTGAGGCTAAAGCAGATAGACGCTTGGTGCGAAGTAAATTGACGAGAGTTGACATATAGATTAAAGGCCTTTTAAGAGAGTCATTTTTCCGTAAGAAAAACTTACCCTCGCAGATTATTTCAAATCGTCATAAGTCTCTATAATCAAGGACGTTATGTAAAAGATGAGCCCATCTATAAAACCTAATGCATGAAATGGGTTTAACCTGATTGGAAGCTCAATTTATCTGAAGCGTGGCGTTGAAACAATCTGTACTACTCAGTAGGAATATCAGTATTTCACGCCCTGAAAGGAAATGACATCTGCCTAGAGATAGTCTAAGCTGCTGAACAATCTACCTATCAAGTCAATCAAAGGACCAGCTCCTACCAGCCACCTACACCACCACCACCGCCTCCACCACCGGAGAATCCGCCGCCGCCGCTGCCAGAGAATCCGCCGCCGCTACCATCTGCGCTAGGCATGGTAGCAGTCTTCTGTACAGAGCCAGAAAAGTCTCTATGAAATCCGGGCATGTAGTAGATAGATCTACCGCCTGACCACTGTGGTGCATAGCCAGCTTTGTCTAGGATGGCTTTAAACTTATCTGACCACCTATTCTCTAGTCCTAGTGCATAAGCATAGGGTAGTAGCTCTTCAAAGTGCTCCGGTGTAAGCTCGGGAGGATTCAATATATCCAAGCGATCTTTTTCCGCCATATCCAGATACATTTTGAATCCTTCTATTTCGGCCTGTAACGCAAGTTTTTCCTTAGTGGGTTGTATGATGAGATAGCGATAGACAAATAGTCCTACTAGTGATACAGGTAAGAACACTGCTATGGCTCGCATTTGATCAGATAGGGATATGCCTAGCATGTAGCATAGAGCCGTACTCAGTAGGATTGCTATGATGATGATCAAGATAGGAAGAGCTACAAATTTCAAGTTGTTACCTTCTTTGACAAATGCACGGTGGTCCGCGTGCATCTCAGCTTTGTGAGCTGTACTGGCCGCAGCAACTTTGGTATTATATTCACCGTCTAGCTCGACGTGATCAGAACCACCAAAGGTGATATCTAGTAGGCGCTTTTCCTCGGTAGGTAGGCTCGCATCTGAGTTCTTGATTTTAGTAAGACTATAGGCTTCCTTGTTGCTCAGGATGCCTTTTTTCTTTTCCATGTCGATTCTTATATAGCCTTTGACCGCAAGGGCTATAATACTCCCAGTGAGTGCGCGACTCTTATAGGCTTCACTCTCGATATAGCTCACACTGGCGGGAGATAGATCATCTGGTGATTTCCAGCCTGGTGTAGCTGGTGGCTTAGGCGGGTCGATGCCATAGCGGAACCAAGTAGTGATAAAATATCCGATCAAGCCTATAGCTGATAGCAATAGCACGAGCAGTCCTGCTCCTTTCTCGATAGCCGTCCTCTGACGTACTATGTCTGGCGTGAAGCCTACAGCAACCGATAGGCCGCTGCGCGGACTGAGACCGGCTGGGACTTTATAGATAAGCGTACTCTTATCACTACTGACTGTAGGTTCTGCTGCTGCAAGCGTACTACCAAAATTGCCTGTATACGCACTTTGCTGCAGCACTTCTGCTCCTGATGGTAGATGCACGGTTGCTGTAGCCGACTTGACAGGAAATTGCACGCTTGTACCTATCGCATTCCAGTAGATTTCGTCATAGCTGTCGTAGGAGACGATCTGCTGGGGTACGCTGTAGCTGATCTCATAATCGTAAAAGCCTGGTTGAAGAAAGACGCTTTTTCTACCTATATATAGTATGATATCGTTCTCTCTTTCCTTGAGGAAGGGCTCCTTATTGCCGTCTCGCTTGATGGCTATATCTTGATACCTTACGGGATATGACTCGCCGTTAATATCACGTCTGGTAGGTAGATTCCTAGTGATCCCACGCTTGATCTGACGTCCAGCAGCGTAGACGCGCAGTTTCTCTACGACATCTATGCTTCTATCCTTGCGGACAGTGATATCTACATCGTACGTCTCTATATACTCTGCCTGAGCTGATAGGGCAAAGGAAGAGAAGAGTAGTAGGCAAGATAAGAGAAGAGTTCTCATCAGAATTTTACTTCAGGGTTAGCTCTCTGAGCATCATCATGTAACTCAAAGTATTCCTGCAATTCAAATCCAAATGGTCCAGCAAGCATGCTGCTAGGAAAGCTCTCTACCATGATATTGAGCTCTCTTACAGTGGCATTGTAGTAGCGTCGTGCTTTCTCTATATCGCCTTCGATACTGCTGAGCTGATTTTGTAGATTGACGAAGCTTTGGTTTGCCTTAAGATCTGGATAAGCTTCTCCAAGAGCAAAGACATTGGCAAGGGCGCCATTGAGCTGAGTCTCGGCAGCCTCTTGTCCTTTCACAGTGCTTGCATTCTGAGCTTGATTTCTAGCTTCGATGACTTGCGATAGTGTTTCCTTCTCATGCTTCGCATAGCCCTTTACCGTCTCTAGGAGATTAGGTATTAGATTGTAGCGTTTCTTGAGCTGTACATCGATACCAGCCCAGCCTTCTTCCGCCATAGCACGCTTGCGTACCATACGATTGTAAAGACTGATGGCCCAGAAGATAAGTACGATGGGTATGATGAGGAGTAAGAGAAATTTCATTTGCTTGGTTTATATGTGATCTAGTAGTGTACAGTGAAGTTACAGCGGATGAGCCTCTAGGATTCCCGAGGTCTCTGATTTTTCGATGATTTGCAGCCATGGATCGACAGACCGATGACTGGCTGGGTGCTGTACAGTTGCAGATATGTGCTGATAAGTCCCAGAGGATTTGCTATTTTCACAGTATGAGCATCTCAGAAAAATTGCGTATTGGAGGTAGATTTGTGCGCTTTGGAGCGCTGACGACAGGGATTGTCTTCAGGACTTTGGTCAATGCTTCACGCAATGAAGAGCCTCTAGAAAAAGGCATGGACATACGTCAAGAGTGGGCTGTCAAGACCATCTCGGGTATTTATAAATTTCAGATGGATCTCAAGGGGACACCTCTGACAGGTCAGCATCTCTTTATATCTAATCATAGATCGAGTATAGATCCGATAGTATTGCTCCAGTATGTGCGGGCCAGTCCTGTATCTAGAGCTGATGTGGAGCACTATCCGCTGGTAGGAAAGGGAGCCAAAGCGACGGGAATCATCTTTGTTGATAAGGAAAATCGTAAGAGTCGAGCAGCGACACTGCAAGCCATTGACGCCGCTATGAAGCGCGGAGAGAGTGTGATCCTGTTTCCTGAGGGAAGGACTCATGCTGAGGATCTGACCATCCGATTTCATAAGGGCAGTTTTAATCTAGCTGCTGAGAATAATATCCCTGTTGCTCCTATGGCTATCGACTACCAGGTGCGTGAAGATTACTGGACGCATGAGGATCCATTTCTAGTGCATTTCAATAAGCAGTTTGGTAAGCGCAATGAGACTCGCTGCAAAGTGAGATTTGGCGAAGCCATCGCGCCAGGTGATCCTGTAGAGATGATGGAGACCGCTCGTGCTTGGGTGGATCAGCAGATCATAGAGATGCGCGAAGAGTGGTGAGCCTTAGAGCACAAAGGTCTCTATCAGCATAGTAGCGTATTCTAGTCGCATGTCTTCAGGTCCTTCCATGACGTCAAATTTTTTGCCAGCACGCTTGAGCTCCATCTCATAGGTATGGAAAAGCTCTTGCCTCTTTCCTTCAGACTCTCTGAGTGGATCGGCTTCGTAGGGCATATCTGGCGCGCAAAGCAGGATCAGATCATACTTGCTTGATTGCCACTGCTCAGCGATCCAAGGATCGCAGTGTCCGTATTTTTCTTGACTCCACACCTTGTAGACTAGTAAGCCCGTATCAAGGAGCGTAAGCTCATTTTCTGCGCGAGCTACGGTGTGCATTTCCTCTTGCTTCTGGGCCATGATCAGCAGATCTGCTTCCGTATAAGCGCGGTCTAGCTGAGGGAGATATTCCCGTGAGTACTCTGTAAGCAGAGGGATTTGGAGAGCCTCTTGGAGTTGCTCGCAGAGCGTTGTCTTACCACTGCATTCTGGCCCTGTGATGAGGATGGCTTTATTCATGTAAGCGAAGGTAGCCCATGACAGCGCAACTAATATCTTCGCACCACCGTTTCTATCACTTATACTCTCACTAGTCACTCTATCTGTGAACGATTTACTGCTCGCATATCCAACTTGGTACATCCTCATTTGCCTTGCTATTGGTGTCGCTATCTCTGCGATACTATATGTACGAGCTCGGACTTTTCAGGATAAGCCTGCATGGCTCAGGACACTGATGGCTATACTGAGAGCAGTGGCTGTGACGGCCCTTGCTCTACTACTACTGGAGCCGATCCTACGCCTCATCATCACAGATCAGAAGGACCCTATAGTCCTCAGCTATGTGGACGTAAGTGAGTCAGTGCGCAGTGAGATGGATAGCGTGGAATTGCTTGCTCTCAGCGCTCGCATACGCTCTCAAGTACCGAGCACAGTTGAGGTCGTTGCCTTTGATTTTGCGGAGCAGATCTCCGAGACTGCAGAGGAGGCAGGTCGACTGAGCACAGACATATCGTCGACCCTAGAGCAAGCCTATCAGCAATATGCTAATGATAATGTAGCTGCCATCATCCTTGCTACAGATGGACTCTACAATCGCGGTCAGAATCCTCTCTACCTTTCTCATGCAGCTGGGCTACCTATTTATACTATTGGTCTAGGAGATAGTACGGTACGGAGGGACCTTTCGGTCAAAAACGTGCTACACAATCAAGTGGCATATAAGGGCGATAAGATGCAAGTCGAAGTAGATGTGGCCGGGACCAATGTCTCAGGCCAGTCCGCCGTGTTGCAAGTATATAAGATCACTGACGGTAAGCGTGACCGAGTGCATAGAGAGACAATCAGCTTCACCGGTGAGGAGAGCTTTGCTACCCGTACCGTGACCCTAGATCTTGCCGAGAGTGGAGTGCAACAGTATCGCGCCACTATATCAAGTGTAGAAGGAGAGATCACCACAGCTAACAATTTTAGAGATTTCTTTATCCGCGTCATAGAGACGAGGAGACGTATCGCGCTTTTGGCCGCAAGGCCGCACCCAGATCTCACAGCTCTCAGACAACTGCTGAGTAGTAATCAGAACTACGAGATAGACCTCATCTATGCTTCTGACTATCGCAGTATAAAAGACTACGACGTGGCCATCGCTCACCAGATTCCTAGTGGTGCTGCTGGCGAAAAAAGAATTATGGACGACCTAGTCTCGAGCTCTATACCCACCATGTGGATCGTAGGTGCAAATACGATAACTCAGCAGCTCAATGCTCAGCAAACACTCGTGACTATAGCTGGCGGCAATCGTCAGTCCACCGATGTCAATGGACGCATGGACCCAGCTTTCCAACTGTATGAACCTGATGATAGCTGGCCTAATTTGCTCAAGAAGTATCCACCACTCCAAGCGCCCTTCGGTAAGAGTAGCGTAGGAGTAGATGGACGTGTATACCTCTATCAGAAGATCGGTAGCGTAGATACAGAGTACCCGCTGGTCACCTACGGTGAATCAAAGGGTCGGCGCATGATGGTCCTCGGCGCTGAAGGAATCTGGCGCTGGAGATTATATAATTACCTAGAGACTAAGACTTGGGACCAAGTGGAAAACTTCTTAGAAAAAAGCATCCAGTATCTCAGCACCAAAGAGGATAAGCGGCAGTTTCGCAGTTCATTACCACAGTATGTATATGATGAGACGGAGGAGATTACACTATCAGCTGAGCTCTATGACGACTCCTACGATCCGATCAATGACCCTGAAGTCAGTATAGTCCTGCGTAATGCTGACAATGACACTTACACGTATACGATGGAACGCTCAGGTAGATTTTATCAACTAGACATCGCATCGCTTGCACCAGGTACGTATCGCTATAGCGCTAGTACTACCTATCAGGGCGAAGAGCTGAGAGATGGCGGCCGATTCGTCGTGCGAGAGTTGCAGCTTGAGCAACTCACACGTGCAGCTGACTTCCACATGCTCCGTGATCTGTCCATGGAGACGGGTGGGAAGTTCCTGCCTTTAAGTGAGTTAGATCAGCTCAGTAACCTGTGGCAAGAAGCACAACTCAAGCCCACTCTCTATCAGTCTACCCAGACACGATCGCTTATGGATCTGCGCTGGATCTTCTTCCTGCTGGTACTTCCTCTGCTGATCGAGTGGTTTCTAAGGAGGTATCACGGGTCTTACTAGATCTTATAGCAGCAGGTGAAGGCAGCAGGATCACCTATTATTTGCTATACTTGTGGATGCTTACCCTGAGATACTTACAGCCGGACGACTCGACTCGACTAGTCGAGCTCATAGATAATGATAGCATCAGAAAAAATCTCCGTACTACGATACCGTCGCCCTATAGAGAGAGTGACGCACTTGACTTTATCCATGGTGCAAGCCCTGATCGAGGACAGCATGTCTATGGTATAGTAATAGATGATGCACTGATAGGATGCATCGGCCTGCATGGTCAAGCGAGCATCTATGCTCGATCAGTTGAGCTAGGGTACTGGATAGGAGAGTCATACTGGGGGAGCGGCTACGCTACGGCTGCTGTGAGACTAGCCCTGGAGAAAGCTTGGGTGATACCTGATATCGTACGTTTATTTGCTGATGTAATCGAGTATAATCATGCAAGTATGCGTGTGCTAGAGAAGTGCGGCTTTGCTAAGGAAGGTGTGGCAAGGCAAGCCGCATGGAAAGATGGTGCCATGTATGATGAGCATCGCTATGCAATCTTGAAACCGTAGAATATTGACAGAGGGCTGACGCAAACTCTCAGTAGAACTGCGGTAGTACGATCTCTTGTCGTAGATTCACATCACTTGGTAGATTACCGTGACGAGTCTAGTAACTTATTGTACACGACTAGCGTACTTTACTATACGACACTATCCCATGCGCCAATTAAAAATCACTCAGAAGATCACAAGCCGCGAGAGCCTAGCTCTCGACAAGTATCTGAATGATATAAGTAAGATAGATCTGCTCACAGAGGAGCAAGAGGCAGATCTAGCTGCGCGCATACGATCGGGTGAGGATGCAGCGCTAGATTCACTCGTACGAGCCAATCTCCGATTTGTAGTGTCAGTAGCAAAGCAATATCAGAACAATGGTCTCGGCCTACCAGACCTGATCAATGAGGGTAATGTAGGTCTCATGAAAGCCGCTCGGCGCTTTGATGAGACCAAGGGATTTAAGTTCATTTCCTATGCGGTCTGGTGGATACGTCAGAGCATCCTCAAGGCTATCGTAGAGTATAGTCGCATCGTGCGCCTTCCGCAAAATAAGAGTGTGTCCTATAACAAACTCAAAGAGGCTCGCGTGAGCTTTTTGCAAGAGTACGAGCGAGAACCAAGCGTGGGCGAGTTAGCAGATGCTCTCCACATCACAGAAGACGCTGTAAAGAGTCTGCTCCATCGGACTACGCGACATACGTCATTTGATGCGCCAGTGGGAAGTGGTGAAGGCGACGCCGTCATGCTCGATTTTTTCCAGCAACAGGATGATGATCTCAAGCCTGATAATAAGCTCATGGAAGATTCACTCACTGAGGAGATCCGTCATAGCATGCTAGGACTTTCTCCACGAGAAGCAGAGATCTTGCGGGCTTATTTTGGTCTTTCTGGACAGGAGGAGCAAAATCTAGATGAAATAGGTGACATGTACGGTATCACACGAGAGCGTGTAAGGCAAGTGAAAGATCGCGCTCTGCGACGATTACGCAAGTCCATGATCCGAAATTCACGTAGATCCATAGACTTTTGATCTAGCAAGGCAGCTATCTTTGATTCACAGTGTGCTAAGACACTATTTGAATCGTTTTATTATTTACAATCCAGTAGTGTAGTATGGGCTTAATAGATTTTGTACTCGATACGATTGCGGAGTTTAATCCGGGTAAATCCAAGATCAATCGTGATCTTGGACAGATAGATGCTGAGCTGGTCGATTACAAGCAGCAACTCGTCGATCTAAGTGACAAAGAGCTCGCAGAGATCTCAAATTACAGATCGGATAGCGAGAGAAGTCGTCGCACCAAGATCAGTAAAGCGCTGATCGCCACCATCTTTGAAGAGCCAGCACTGTGCTATGGATTTAAGGACTACAAGGGCAAGGGCCGCAACGGTGTTGCTCTAGTCTATACGCGCAATCGGGAGTTTATCTTCCGCTTCCGCGAAAAGAACGTGACCGTATTTCTCAATCGTCAGCTCGTAGGATTTCTCAATCATCATGGGCAGATCAGTAAGGGTAAGAGCAATCGAGTCCTCGCTGAAATAGATACAGCGGGTACCATGCGAGCCATCCATGTAGAAGGACGCGAGGTAGCTAGCTTTAACTATGAGAATGCAGAAAGTAGCAAAGTGAAAAAGAGGGTGGTCAATTATATCAAGACCATTAACCCAATAGAGCGCGATATGGTCATCGCATTCTATGCACTTCACATTATAAATCAGTACGAACTATGAAAAAGTTAAGCACATTACTCATCGCTCTTTGTCTTGTATCTGGATCACTCCTAGCACAGCAGCAAGACAGTGAGCCCAAGACAGAGATACAATCATTTTCAGAGTTGATGGAAGCCTTTGGGGCATCTATGGAAGAGCTTGGCAGCTCCATGTCTGATCTCAGCGAAGTACTCGCCAAGCACAAGGATAAATTTCCTGAAGGTTCGTACACAGAAAATAAAGATGGAAGCATCAGCATAAATATAGACGGAGATCTCAGAGACTATATGAGCGATGAAGATGCTACTGCATTTGAAGCTGATATGGAAGCGTGGGGTGAAAAATTTGGTGAGGAATTTGGCGCGCAGATGGAAGCTTGGGGTGAAAATTTCGCTCAGTCGATCGAGGCTAATGTAGAGAGTATTGGTGAGCTCCTTGAAGACCTTTTTGAAAATCTTGATATCAATATAGAAGTTGATACAGACGACAACGACAACGACAAATCTAACAGAAAGAAGAAGTCTAAGACGACGAAAATCTAGATCGAAAAGACCTCGTATCAAGATGTCCTTAGTGTCTCTCGACGCTAAGGACATTTTTGTTTTCAAGGAGATTCTGCGACCATGAGCAACGGACTTTACGTATATAATCTGTTAATCATAGGTGCTATGTCAGAAAAAACTAACATTTTCGTACTTCAATCATTGTACTACCTATGAACGTACTGGATCAAGTGAGGCTGATAGTCTATCGCGTACACGAGAAGGGACTCGAGATACTGATGCTCAGCGAAGACAATGCAGGAGCGTCTCTACCGGCCGCAGAGATGTCCACAGAGCAGAGATCTGCCCTGGAGCGAGATGGTCTCTGGATCAACTTGGACCCGAAAGATCAAGACGCAGATGGTATAAGGACTGTCGCGGTAGAGGCTGACTGGCATGACATACCATCCATCAGAGCACTCATCAAAAATGATATCCATAGACTCGAGCGCAAGGTAAAAGAAGTAGTGCCAGAGATAGAAGAGTGTACCTACGTTGCTATCAAGGAAGCTGTCAAGAAAGCTCTACCGCATGAGTATGCTGCACTGAAGGAGCTGAAAGACATCCTTGCAACGCGCAACATGCTCAAGAATCTCTAGCTTGATTGATCGGCTATCGCCTACGTTCACCGCATACATCCGTACATAGAAGCGCTTCAGATATGATGCCCGCAGATCACTTTCATTTCCATCCTGCGCAGACATTTTACCGCGGTAAAGTACGCGACGTATATTCCATAGGTCAGACCGTAATCATGGTGGCCTCAGATCGGATTAGCGCATTTGATCACATCCTGCCGCGCGACATTCCCTACAAGGGCGACGTGCTCAATGGCATTGCGGCCTACCATTTGCGCGAAAGCGCCTCCATAGTCCCTACATGGCTGGACCAAGTGCTCCATCCCAAAGTAAGTGCTGGCAAGCTATGCGAGCCGATCAAGCTAGAGATGGTCGTGCGTGGCTATCTTGCAGGACACGCATGGAGAACATATATGTCGGGAGAGCGGATGCTCTGTGGAGTGAAGCTCGCAGAAGGTCTCAAAGAAGCAGATCGATTAGAACAAGCGATCATCACTCCCGCGACCAAGGCTGATGAAGGCCATGATGAAGATATCAGCGCTGTAGATATACTCGAGCAAAAGATTGTGCCCGAGCACATATGGCAGCAGCTATGCGACTACAGTCTACAGCTATTTGATCTAGGGACACGACTTGCCTCTGAGCGCGGTCTTCTACTAGTGGATACGAAGTATGAGTTTGGGCTTTATGAGGGAAATGTGCATCTGATCGATGAGATCCACACGCCTGATTCATCTCGGTACTATGTGGCGGATGGCTATGAGGAGCGACAAGCGGCTGGTGAGCCTCAGCAACAGTTGAGTAAAGAATTTGTAAGAGAGTGGCTCATGGATCATGGCTTCCAAGGCCTAGAAGGTCAGACCATGCCAGAGATGCCTGATGCCTTTGTCAAGATAGTAAGCGATCGATACATAGATCTCTACGAGCGACTCACAGGGCAGTCATTTGATCGCAGAGATGTATCGACAGAGGACGAAGATATCATATCGGCTGTACAGGCGTATCTAGGGTAGATGCCTCATGTACGGAGCTTTGCCGTACAGCAAGTGTTACATGAGTACTCTCAGACGCAACTAATTTTCTATGGATACTACAGTAAATCGCAATAGTATGACACGCCTCGAGATCAGGGTAAGTGAAGCTGATAAGGAGCTATTTGAGACAGCTAGTACTCTTAAAGGTTTCAAGTCCTTGTCTGAATTTCTGCGCGTTACATTGACTTCTGAGTCCCGAGAGATCATATCTCAAGAGAAAAAGACCTTAGCTTCTCAGCAAGATAAGGATATATTCTTCAGAGCTCTTATGGAAGTTGAGTCGCCTGTGAATGACGCATTGAAGTCTGCGGTGAAGGACCACGACCAGCGTAGTGATACTTCAATAAGTTGAAGACTGTTCCATTTGAGAGAAGATGCAAGCGTGATGTTTTTTCTTGTGGCAAAGCACCTCTAGACAACTACATCCTGAGAAATGCAACGAAGGATGTGAAGATTGGAGCATGTACGTGCTTCGTGATGATTGATGATGAGGAACAGGTGATCGCCTATTACACTTTATCTACCGAGAGCATACCGCTGAGCGACGCCCCACCTGCTTATAAAAAATCCATTAATTACGACTATGTACCAGTGATCCTGCTAGGGAGACTTGCAGTAGATCAACAAGAAAAGGGTAAGGGTTATGGTAGATACATGCTTATCGAAGCACTGAGGAAGTCCGCCAAAGTTGCTCATGATCATATAGGTGCTGTCGCGGTGATCGTAGATCCTATAGATGAGGAGGCCACACGCTACTACACAAAGTATGGATTCACTTTGCTCCCCGATAGTGGACAGATGTTTATGTCTATGAAAAAAATCAGGGAAGCCTTGTCGACCGATTAGTACTCTGCGGCAATATTTTTTAAATGGTATTTACTACCCAGATATCCTATCCTTGATTTTCTTCAAGAAAGGACTAGCGAAGATGAAATCTTGGAGATATTCATTCTGAGCATCGAGGACCTCGTCCTTACTACCGCTCCAGGCGATGTTGCCCATATATAAGAGAAGGATATTATCACCAATCTCGAGTACACTATTCATGTCATGCGTATTGATGACTGTAGTGATATTTTGCTCCGTAGTGATATCGCTGATTAGCTCATCTATAACGATGCTTGTCTTAGGATCTAGTCCAGAATTGGGCTCGTCGCAAAATAAATAATCTGGCGACAATACGATACTACGAGCTATCCCCACACGCTTCTGCATACCACCACTGGTCTCACTTGGATAGCGATCATTGACGCCGACCATATCCACACGTTCTAGGCAATAATCTACACGCATCTGCTTTTCCTTCTTTGTCTTATTAGTAAACATATCGAGAGGGAATCTGATATTCTGCTCGACTGTCATAGAGTCAAAGAGTGCTGACCCCTGAAAGAGCATGCCTATGCGCATGCGCAGCGCTCGCAACTCTTTCTTTCCCAGGGCACAGAGATCTAAATCATCAAACCATATGTGGCCCTCCGTAGGTGGCAAGAGTCCTACAAGAATCTTGAGTAAGACGGTCTTACCAGCTCCAGACTTGCCGATCACTAGATTACACTTGCCTTTCTCAAACACGTAATCAATACCCTTGAGGACTTTGGTCTCGCCGAAACTCTTATGTATGTGCTCAGCTCTGATCATGCGGTGAGAAGTACAGCTATGAGGTAATCGGATAGTAAGATAAATATGTCACTCAGCACCACGGCTTGCGTACTTGCCTTACCGAGCTCTATACTTCCACCCTTGACATGATAGCCTTGGAAGCATGAGATCGTGGTCAGTAGAAAGCTGAAGGTCAGCGCTTTGACCAGCATCATTGTAACATTATTAGGATCAAAGAAGGCGCGTAGACCTTGTATATATTCTTCTGAGGAGATATGACCAGTAGGTACAGAAGCTAGATAGCCGCCTCCTATACCGATAAATGCTGCCATAAAGACTAGCAGAGGAATCACGATCATGGCAGCGATGAGCTTAGGCATGATGAGAAAAGCTGCTGTATTGACACCCATGATTTCCATGGCGTCTATATGTTCTTTTTGCCGCATGCCGCCGATCTCGGCGGCCATGTTGGATCCTACCTTACCCGCAAGCACCAGACAAGTGATCGTCGGCGCCATCTCGATGATCGTGATATCGCGCACGATATATCCGATAAAGTAACGAGGAATCGTCTGGCCACTCAGCTGATAGGAAAACTGAACCGCTGTCACCGCACCCATAAAGATGCTGATCAGCGCTACGATCACGAGCGAGCCTATCCCTATATCTACCATCTGACGCATCGTCTCATTCCAGTACATCCGCGTCTTCTCTGGCTTGCTCACGGCTTGCCCGAGCATGAGCCAGTATTGACCTAGACTAGTGATGAGATTAGAGAACATATGATTGCTTGTAACCTGGGGGCTTTCGCCTAAATAATAATGTAATGAGTATCCTACAGAAGATTCACTTCAGTGAACGGTAGATGACTTGAGATGTTCTATCCGCATTCACTCGCACAAACTTAGGATAAATATGAATGCAGTCATCACAGGAGCTACCAAGGGAATAGGACGAGCTGTCGCTGAGCAACTTGCCGCACAGGGCTACGATCTGTACATCTGCAGTCGCCATGATGCCGATCTTCAAGAAACGAAGAAAGCACTAGAAAGCCACGGTATCCAATGCCATACGTGCGCCGCCGATCTAGCGAAACGTGCGGACATCGAGAGGTTTGTGAAAGCTATCAATGCAGAGTGGAATCAGCTTGATGTACTTGTGAATAACGCTGGGGTGTATTTACCTGGCAAGGTCACAGAAGAGGAGGATGGCACACTGGAGAAGATGCTTCATGTCAATCTGCTCAGTGGTTACTATATCACTCGGGGACTTCTACCAGCACTCAAGTCTGCTGATCGCGCTTACATCTTCAATATGTGTAGCATAGCTAGTATCCTTTCCTTGCCAGGAGGTGGAAGCTATAGCATAAGCAAGTTTGCCCAGCTTGGGTGGACTAAGGTCCTCAGAGATGAGCTCAAAGAGACACAGATTGCTGTCACCGCCATCATGCCGGGTGCTACCTGGAGTGCGAGCTGGGAAGGTGTGGATCTGCCCGAGGAGAGACTCATGCAGCCTACTGATATAGCGGAGTGTATCTCTGCTGCCCTACGTATGACGCCATCAGCAGTCATGGAAGAGATCATCGTACGACCACAGCTTGGCGACCTCTAAGCTATGGACGCTAGATTGACATACGAGATTTTATATGCAGTGGGCAGTGATGCGCCACAGCTAGATCGCTTTACTTTGTCCATAGATGCATGATATCGAGCCATATCACCGCTGGATAGGAGACTATCAGTCCTCGCAAGATGAGCGATCACCTTTCTATGGGAAAGAGCATAGCGAGTTCAGCTTTCATAACAAGGTGTACAATTACTACATCCATCCACAGTGGGATGACTTTGGCAGTAGTACACTATATGCTAAGGTGATCTTTGCAGACTATGACGAGCGATTCACCGTGATTGAGCTTATCGGAGAGTGGAATGATTGCTTGTACAATGACATCATGATCCTCAAGCGAAATATCATCGATTCACAGATCGACGCCGGCATCAACAAATTTGCCATCGTCATGGAAAATGTCCTCAATTTTCACAATTCTGAGGATGATTACTACGCAGAATGGCATGAAGAAGTAGCTGAAGAGGGCGGGTACATATGTCTGATCAATAGCTTAGATCATGTCAAGCAGGAGATGCGTCAGATCTATATAGATCGATACGTATCTATGGGAGAAGATTTCGACGGACTTACTTGGAGAAAATATCGACCGATGGCGCTTATGCATGAGCTAGAAGCTATACGTGAACGCGCTATGAAATACCTCAACTGATGCACAAGGCAGGCTTTGTAAATATTTTAGGACGACCCAATGTGGGCAAATCCACTTTGCTCAATGCTCTCCTGGGAGAGCGGCTGGTAATCGCTTCCAGCAAGCCACAGACGACGAGGCATCGAATCTTTGGTATTCATAATGAAGAGGAGATGCAGATCGTATTCTCAGATACACCAGGCATCATCTCAGAACCCAAATACAACATGCAAGCCATCATGAATCGCTGGGCCTACAGTGTATTTGATGATAGTGATGTCCTCCTGTTGATGGTGGATATCTATGAGCCAGTAAGCTTAGACGAGCACTTAGGACTCCGTCTATCTAATCTCTCTGTACCAGTCCTATTACTTATCAATAAGATAGATCAGTCTACTGAAGAGAATGTGGCTGAGCTTGTCTCTCAATGGAAAGAATTATTCAACTGGAGTGTGATCCATCCTGTTTCGGCTCTCAAGGGTGCGGGTATAGAGCCACTCATGGATATGATTAAGGGACACATCCCAGAATCGCCACCCTATTTTCCCAAGGATGATATGAGCGATAGGCCAGTGCGATTCTTCATCTCAGAAATCATCCGCGAAAAGATTCTAGAGAACTATAAGCAAGAGGTACCTTATAGCTGTGAGGTACAGGTAGAGCACTATCAAGAAGAAGTCAAAGATGATGCGCCATTCACTCGCATAGAGGCGATTATCTATGTTAATCGTCAGAGTCAAAAGGCTATCGTGATAGGTAAGGGTGGAGTAGCCATCAAGCGACTCGGCATTGCTGCGAGAGAAAGTATAGAGGAATTTATCGGTCACCAGATATTTCTGCGGCTGTACGTAAAAGTCCGAGAAGGTTGGCGCGATGATGAGACCAAGTTGCGACGATTTGGATATCAGTAAGGAAAAGCTAGAGTAAGAGCGACGTAGTAAAGAACTAGCAAGATGTAAGTATAGATTTCTCGTGGTGCCTCAAGCATTAGATTTATTTTGTCTGCTGATATGATCAAGTTATGATAGCTTGGCTTAGCTTCTTTGAAGTGTGCCATTCATACCGAGAAAGTACGAGCAAAATAATGATTTCAACTATAATATATAGCCAGCCGAGAAAGGTTAAACCCAATTCGTGCAGTAGGATTTTAGGTAAATATCTTACAACGATATATTTGACTCACAGTCAGTGCCTTAGGTGATATATTATGAGTGTCGTTGGCGTAAGTATTTGTTACGGGTGG
>ENA-ORXU01000810-ORXU01000810.1-marine-metagenome-genome-assembly--contig:-NODE-810-length-31917-cov-4.143279_pt1 | contig 31917 bp, 20 predicted proteins | sample MGYA00237869_ERZ511484 | MGnify/ENA metagenome assembly ERZ511484 | reverse complement strand
CGGCGTTATCGGCCATAATTGCCTTTCTTAAGGAGCATTACGGGTGAACTCTGACCAAGCAGCAGCTGCCGGCCGGAGCAAAGGCGATCCGAACCGGAATACCGTTCTGGCGATGCTGCTGGTGGTGTACATATTCAACTTTGTGGACCGGCAGATCCTGTCGATCCTCGCCACGCCGATCCAGGCTGATCTGCAATTGTCAGATGGCGAGATGGGGCTGCTGGGCGGCATCGCTTTTGCGCTTCTCTATTCGACCATGGCCGTGCCGCTGGCCGCGCTGGCGGATCGCACCAGTCGAAGCTGGGTAATCACCGTGTCGCTGGCGGCGTGGAGCGGTTTTACCGCGCTGTGCGGACTGGCGACCAATTTCTGGCAGATTTTCCTCGCCCGGCTTGGCGTCGGCATCGGAGAGGCAGGCGGGGTCGCCCCGTCCTATGCGCTGATTGGCGACTATTTTCCCAGTTCTCAGCGCGCAACGGCGCTTTCTGTCTATTCGCTCGGTATTCCCATTGGTTCTGGCCTTGGCGTGCTGGTCGGCGGCTATATTGCGGCGACGGTGGATTGGCGTACGGCGTTCTTCGTCGTGGGTCTGGCAGGCGTAATCATTGCGCCGATCTTCAAACTGCTGGTGCGCGATAAGCAGAAGCATGCTCCGGTGGCAGTTGCGGATGATGGACCGGCAATCGCTGACGGTGGTCCGCCTTCCTTGCGTGAGACTGCCGGTATTCTGTCGCGCAAGCCATCGTTTTGGCTGCTGTCTTTCGGTGCCGCCACATCCTCCATGCTCGGCTATGGGATAGCCTTCTGGCTGCCTAGCTTACTGATCCGCAGCTTCGGTTATGATCTGGTACAGGCGTCGCAGTTCTTTGGCGCATTGCTGCTGATTGGCGGCGTGGTTGGCGTGCTGACGGGTGGCCTTATTGCCGACAGATTGGGCAACCGCGACCGCGCCTTTTACGCTTGGTTGCCCGGTATTGCCTTCCTGCTTGGCGCACCGCTGTTTGCCGCTGGCATTACGAGCAGCGACGCGCAATTTGCCTTCCTATTGTTTCTTTTGCCGCAAGCGCTTGCCTACGTCTGGCTCGGGCCGGTGCTTTCGGCAATCCAGCATTTGGTGGTTCCGGCAGCGCGCTCGACCGCTTCTGCCCTGTTCCTGCTGATCAACAATTTGATCGGCCTTGGTGGCGGGATTTACGCGCTTGGAGCCTTTTCAGACCTGCTTGAACCCATCTATGGTGATGAGGCTTTGCGCTATTCCATGCTCTACGCGCTGGTGCTGTATGTGCTGGCAGCATTGCTGATGGCGCTCGCCGGACCGTTCCTGCGCAAGGACTGGGTCCACGAACAAGGCTGACGTTGCGCGGCTAGCGGTTCTGTCGTCCCTCTATCAGCCGATTAACCAGCGAAGGATCGGCCAGTGTCGAAATATCGCCCAGCGAGCCGTGATCATTTTCCGCAATTTTGCGCAGGATGCGCCGCATAATCTTGCCGCTGCGGGTCTTTGGCAGGCCGCCTGTGAATTGCAAAAGGTCAGGCGTCGCAATCGGGCCGATTTCCTTGCGGACCCATTGGCGCAGGTCCGCTGCTAGCGCGTCGCTATCTTCTTCACCTTCCATCAAAGTAACGTAGCAATAGATGCCTTGCCCCTTGATATCATGCGGATAGCCGACGACTGCCGCTTCTGAGACCTTAGGATGCAGCACCAGCGCGCTTTCCACTTCAGCAGTGCCCATGCGGTGGCCGGAAACATTGATCACATCGTCAACGCGGCCCGTGATCCAATAATATCCATCCTCATCGCGCTTACATCCATCGCCGGTGAAATAGTGGCCCGGAAAGGTACTGAAATAGGCTTCGATAAAGCGGCCGTGATCGCCGTACACCGTACGCGCTTGTCCCGGCCAACTGTGGGTGATGCACAAGTTTCCGTCGGTCGCGCCTTCCAGAGGATGGCCGTCATTATCGACCAGCAACGGCTGCACCCCGAAGAAGGGTTTGCCCGCGCTTCCCGGTTTCATGTCATGGGCGTGGGGCAGGGTAGTTATCATGTGGCCGCCCGTCTCGGTCTGCCACCACGTATCAACAATCGGGCAATTGCTCTGCCCGACAATTTCGTAATACCAGCGCCAGGCCTCTGGATTGATTGGCTCTCCGACAGTGCCCAGCAGGCGCAGCGAAGACAGATCGTTCTTCGTCACCCAGCCATCGCCTTCGCGCATCAGGGCGCGGATAGCGGTTGGCGCGGTGTAGAAGATATTGACCTTGTGTTTGTCAATCACGTCCCAGAACCGGCCATGGTCAGGATAGTTTGGAACGCCTTCAAAAATGACGCTGGTGCCGCCATTGATCAGCGGTCCGTAGGTGACATAGCTGTGGCCCGTAACCCAGCCGATATCGGCGCTGCACCAGAACACTTCGCCCGCCTGATAATCGAAAGTGTAGTGGAAGGTCGCTGCGGCCCATACGGCGTACCCGCCCGTGGTATGCAGCACGCCTTTTGGCTTTCCAGTGGAGCCGCTGGTGTAGAGGATGAACAAGGGATCTTCCGCGTTCATTTCCACGCACGGGCAATCATCATCGGTGGCCACGTCATCATACCAATGGTCACGGCCTTCCTGCATGGTGATGTCCGATCCGGTGTGGCGGATGACCAGAACGCCGTCGACCTGTGTGCCGGGGATTTCCAAGGCAGCATCAACGCTGGCTTTGAGCGGAATTTCCTTGTTGCCGCGCTTGCCTCCATCAGCGGTCACGATGAAGCGGCTTTCGCAAGCTTGCACGCGTCCGGCGATGCTTTCCGGTGAGAAGCCGCCGAAGACGACAGAATGGATTGCACCGATCCGCGCGCAGGCGAGCATTGCAGCGGCGCCTTCCACAATCATCGGCATGTAGATGGTGACGCGGTCACCCTTGGAGACACCCATGGCTTTGAGGGCATTGGCCATCCGCACCACTTCTGTGTGCAGTTCGCGGTAGGTCAGGCTGCGCGAAGGGTTGGCGGGGTCGTCCGGTTCAAAAATGAAGGCGACCGTGTTGCCATGGTCAGCCAGATGCCGGTCAATGGCATTGTGGCACAAATTGAGCGAACCGTCGGAATACCAAGCAATTTTGACAGGATCGTATGACCATTCACCGGCCTTAGTCGGGAAAGAAGACCAATCCAGCCGCTTTGCCTGCTCAAGCCAGAAAGCATCCGGATCGGCAAGCGACTGGCGATAAAGCGCGTCATATTGCTCCGGCGTGCAATTGGTTTTTGCAGGAGGGGCGGGGCGTTCCACCAGATCGCGCATCATCAGGTCCTTCTTAGGTTCTCTCTGTCTTTTTCAGGCAGCTTAGCGCCGGAAGCTTGAGAGACAAAGTATGTATGCGCTGGACCTCAATCCGTCTGGCTATCGCCGCCCAATGCTTGCCACAGGAGTACCCGAGCGCGGCGCGCCCTTCCAATGGCGGCAGCAGCCCGTTCTCCGCTGGCATCGGCGGTGCGGCGCGCGTCCAGAACGGTGAGGAAATCGGCAAGCCCCGCTTCAAAACGGGTGTTGGCCAAGCTCGCAGCACGCTCTGCGCTGTTACGCTCGGCAATGGCGAATTCGGCTTCGGCATCGGTTGACGCGACAAGGCCGTATCCCGTCTCTGCATCGCCCAATGCAGTGTAAACCGCGCCGCGATAGGCTTGAAATGCAGCTCGCTTCTCCGCCTCTGCACCATCAATTTCCGCCTCAAGACGGCCGAAATCAAGCAGCGGCGCAGCAACCGAGGCGGCCAGCGATCCGACGATGCTGTCTTCGTCCAGCAGGTCTCCCAAATCAAAGGACAGCAAGCCAAGCGCGGCGCTCAGGTCGAATTGAGGGAAACGGCTGCGGGCCGTCGCGGCCAGCTCTGCATCTGCGGCGGTAAGATTGGCGGCACTGCGCAGCACATCGGGCCGGTTGGTCAACAGTACAGAAGGCGCAGTTTCGGGCGCATCTGGCAGGGTATGTGGCGGAGCCGGTTGGGCAAGTGTTTCGAGAACTTGCGGCATGGGCTGTGCTGTCAGGGTGACAAGCCTGCCAGCCAACCGGTTGCGCTCGCTGGCAAGGCTGGCAAGGCGGCTGCGAGAGGATGCGGCGGCGGTTGCTGCCCGTACTGTATCGAAACCGGGCGCAATACCCGCGTCTTCGCGCAGCCGTGAAAGGCGCACCAGTTCTTGCGCTGCATCAAGATCGCGCTGCAAGGCAATCTGGCGCGCCTCGATGGTCCGCCAGTCAATAACCGTTCCGGCAATCTCTGCCAGCAAAGCCAGTCGCACGGCAGCAGCGCCGGCTTGAGCGGCATCAATACGGGCCACAGCGGCGCGTTCCTGCGCGCGCAAGACACCAAAAATGTCCGGGTCCCAGCTGGCCACAAGATTGGCTGAGTAGCTGACCTGCTCGGTTTCGATCGAGAAAGGCGATGTTGCCGGGATGTTGAGGTTTGTGCGGCTTCCTGTGACCGAGCCGTTCGCTCCGACATTTGGCAATTGATTTGCGCCTGCTCGCGCCGCTCCGGCGCGTGCCTGATCAATGCGCGCTATGGCCTCCGCCAAGGTAGGCGAATCTGCCAATGCTTGCGATGCGAGCGCTTGGTAAGCTGGATCGTTGCGGGGCAACAGCTGCGCAACGCTGGCATCGCTGCTGGCTCCAGCGGCAAACATAAATTCGGACGGAAGTTCAGGCACGGGGGTTGCCATTTCCGGCGGAGGGCCTGCAACACAGGCGCCCAGCGCCAGTGCTGGAATCAAGGCGAACAGGATCGCAGGCTTGTGCATCAGCTCAGCCCTCTTCCTCTATGGCCGGGATAAATGCATCTACCTGCTGCCCGACGCGGAAATCTTCGCGCGCGCCGTCTGGCAAAGCGTAAATGATCTGCAATACGCGCACATCGACACGTTCAGATGCGGTGTTGGTCAATTGACGCTTCGGGACGACGACAGGTTCAGCGCGCACAAATCTGGCGCTGACCTGATTGCCAGCGGCCCCGCGCGGAGAAACCACAGCCGGTTCACCAAGGTCGACGCGGGGGGCCTGTTCTTCGTCAATATCGACGCGGATGTGCAGGGGTCGGGTTTCGCCCATTTCGATGATGCTTTGGTTGCCGCCGCCGCCAGTTGACAGGAATTCTCCTAGGCGAACATCGACGGTCAGGATTTCACCGGCCATTGGCGCGCGTACTGTCGCTCTGCCAAGCTCTGTCTGGACAGAAGCAGCGCGGGCCTGAGCGGCATTAAGACTAGCCCTAGCAACATTGAGCCGCTGCCCTGCTGCCATGGCATCGCCTTCGGCGCGGATGACTTCGGCGCGGCTGACAGCAGCAGGATCCGACACATTGCGATACAGCTCCAACTGGCGGCTGGCAGTGGCCTGCGCAGACCGCGCTTCCGAAATGGCGGCCTGCGCCTGTGCGATGGCAGAATTCGCTTCGGTCAACTGCGAGCGGATTGCGCGGGTGTCCACTGAGAAAAGCGGTTGGCCGCGATCAACGAAGTCGCCGGGCTGCACAAATAGTTCCGTCACCAGACCAGAAAGCGCGGTTCCGATAGCGATGGTTTCGCTGGAAGGTTCGACGATCCCAGACCCGGCAACACGCGCTGTATCTGCCAATGCGCCAGTGGCGCGGGGAGGTTCACGCTCGGGCTCAGTCTGTTCTCGGTCAGGCAAGGTGCCGGATATATAGGCGATTGCCACGATCAGGCCGATGACTGCCAATGCGGGCAGAATCTGGCGCGAAAAAGACAGGTTTTTGAAAGGATTGGCCATCGTGCGTCCAGTCTAGTGGTCGTCCGGCACGTCAGTGCCGTCATGGGTGATGCGGCCGTCTTCCAGAACAAGAATACGGTCTGCGAGATCGAAAATGCGGTTGTCGTGCGTAACGATGATCACGCTGCGCCCTTCGGCAAGCGCTACATCGCGCAGCAAATCCATCACCCGGCGGCCTGACTTTGCATCAAGTGCGGCGGTCGGCTCGTCACAAACGACAAGGCGCGGTTCGTGCACCAATGCGCGGGCAATGGCGACGCGCTGCTGCTGTCCACCAGAAAGCTGGTTGGGCAGCTTGTCGGCCTGATCGCCGATATTGAGTGCATCCAGCATTTCGGCAGCCTTGGCGCGCGCCTTACGGCGGTCCATGCCCTGCGCGATAAGTGGGACTGCTGCATTGCTGGCGGCATCAATGGCCGGGATCAGATTATACTGCTGAAAAATGAAGCCGATGTTCTGAAGCCGGAAATTGACCAGATCATCATCCTTGAGACCATAAATGTCGGTACCAAACACCTCGACCGAGCCTTCGGTCGGCCATAGAATCCCGCACATGATCGAAATAAGCGTTGTCTTGCCCGAACCGCTTTCTCCCACGAGATAGGTCAACTCGCCGGGGCAAACATCAAGGTCGATGCCGTGCAACACGCGGATGGTGTCCTGACCGGTCTGAAAGTCACGCGAGATATTGCGCGCGGAAATCGCGGCACTGCCACTGCGGGTGGCGGAAATGGGCTGCGCGTCGCTCACCGGAACACCGCCGCAGGTTCGGTCTTCATCACCCCGCGAAGGGCCAGCCAGCCGGTAATGGTGATAATGATCACCATAGCCACCAGGCTGATCAGCGGCACTTGCCAAGGGATGTAGAAGCCTTTGAAGAATGAGCTTCCCGAATTGCCCCAGATGAAGCCAACCGTACCCAGCAGGCCGAGCGCATATCCAATAAGCCCGACCATGCAAGCCTGCGTGGCGACCATCCCGCGTATCTTGCCATTGCGTACGCCGATGGCTTTCAGCGCTCCAAATTGCTTAATGTTGTCGCGAATAAACAGGCTGAATGTCAGACCAACGATTGCAACGCCAACAATAAAACCAAGCACCACGGTGATGCCAAAATTGATCGGAATGCCGGTGTTTTCGATGATGAAATCGACCCCGTCGCGGGCGAACTGTTCTCTTGTGCGAGCGCGAAGACCGGTTTCCGCCTCTATTCTGTCCGCTAGCTGCTGCGGGGTAACCCCGTCGGCTCCGCTTGCCAGAATGAAAGAGAGCCGGTTGCGCGTACCGGGCACATATTGCAGCGCCTGGCTATACTTGGTGTACAGCGTAACCTGACTGGTGAAGCTGGGGATCGCATCGGCAACACCTCGGATGACAGCGCGCTGATCATTCAATTCCAACCGGACATCGATCGGGGATTGCCCTTCTTCGAACAGATTGCCCACGCCGACATCATCGATGATAACCGTATCGGGTCGCGACAGCACATCGGCGCTGCCTTCGGTCATCTGCGCCGGAAGTCCGATCAGCGTCGCATCGTCCACGCCGATGACTGTCACGCCTTCCAAATCGCCCTCGCTGGTGCGGACTGATGCATTTGCGCGCAGGTGAGGAACTGCCCATTCGACGCCAGAGACGCCGCGAACATCTTCCAGCGCGGTGGAAGGCATAGGAAAATTCACATCCGTCGTGCGGCTGACCTCATCCATTACCCAGACATCAGCGGTCGGCTCATTATAGACGCCGCTTGCCCCGCGTTCGATCAGATTGACGAAAACCGTCAGTTGCTGGGTGATAAGCAACGTGGAGAAGGCAATGCCGAACAGCAGGCCATAAAATTTCTGCGCATCGCCAGTGAGCATGCGAATGGCAATCCAGTTCATGCGCGCTCCTTGCCTTCCTGCTGCAAACTGTTCATTATTGAACGGTAACGTTTAATTGTACGGAGCCGTTCACTTTGTCAACCCAGCCTGAAAGACGTGTTGGCCGGCCTGCGGATGCAGCAAAGCGGTCGGCGATAGTAGCGGCGGCGACGGCAGCGTTTTTCGATAAGGGTTTCGCGGCATCTTCAATTGAACAGATTGCGGCTGATGCAGGGGTATCCAAGGTTACCGTCTACAATCATTTCGGAGACAAGCGCGGCCTGTTCGTTGCTGCCGTGGAAAGCCAATGTGAGATGATGCGAGAGCATTTCTCAATTGATGATGTAACGCGTGGCACGTTGCGCCAAAGATTGACGGCCATTGGTGAAGCGATGGTGGCGTTCTTGTCGCGCGATGAAATGGTGCAGTTTGAGCGCCGTATTGCGGCTGAAACCGAAACAGAGCCCGAAATCGGTGCAGCATTTCTGGCAGCAGGCCCGCATCGAATGAAGGGTGCGTTCACAGCCTTTATCCTAGCGATGGTGGAGGCCGGCGAACTGGAGGTCGACGATGCAGAGCTGGCGGCGGAACAATTCGCCAGCATGTGCAAGGGAATGGGCGATCTCGAACGGCGGTTTGGTATGTCAATCGATGCAGCGCGCAATCGCGACCGTATCGAAGGAGCGGTCGAAGCGTTTTGCCGAGCCTATGCGACAGACACCAACTTGACCGCAGGGTGACGTCGATTTGTGACAGTTAAAAGAATGGTTGAGGGTACTTGAGGCCACTGCCTGCACCCTGAAGCATATCCTTCGGCGGTGTATCTGAAAAGACACATCCTCGGACAGCTCGACCCACGCGGTGGTGACACCGTTGTCATTCGGCGACAATAATGCATATATATTGGCCATGTCACGAGCGCAATTATGCGATGGAGGCGTTGCTGAAGGCTGTTGTGACCCAAGTTTGCCAAATTCGCTGGGACTAAGCGAAGCTCAGGAAATTTGAAATTGGTATGACAGAATTAGGCAAATCGGTATAAAATATAGGTTGACAAAGCCTATCGCGAAATTAGTTTTCGGGCGGAATAAAAAACTGGGAGAGAGAATGTGAGAAATTTTGAGGGCGGCTTTGGCCGTCGCAATCGCGTTGTGGCTGGGCTTTTGACAGGAAGCGCGTTGGCGTTGAGTGCTGTCCCCGCCATGGCGCAAGACGCAAGCGATGATCCCGTCGTCGACGAAGATGAAGTGATCATTGTTACCGGCATTCGCAGCGCTCTCCAAAGTGCACTGAATGAAGAGCGCAATGCAGGCAGCCTTATCGAAGTCATCCAAGCGGAAGACATCGGTAAACTGCCCGATCAAAACCTCGCTGAAGTTCTTGAAAACATTCCTGGCGTCCAGATTACTCGCCGCGCCGGTGTCGGTAGCGGAGTGCAAATCCGTGGTACCAACGACAATCGCACCGAAATCAACGGCGTTTCGACCGTCGGTTCGGGCACAGGCCGCGGCGGCATCAACTTTGAAGACGTAAACGCGGCCATTATCGCTGCCGTTGAGGTCATCAAATCACCTGAAGCCAATACGATTGAAGGCTCCGTCGGCGGTACCATTAATCTTCGCACGATCCGCCCGCTCGACATCGTTGACCGTGTGGCGACGATCCGTGTGCAAGGTGAATATAGTGAATTGTCAGACAGCATCACTCCGCGTTTCGCTGCAAGCTTCGGCGACAATTGGGAAACTGGCATCGGTGACATCGGTATCGTGCTTGCCGGTAGCTACACTGAGCAGGAAGCGACATCTTTCCGTCCACGCGTTGACCGTGATGGCGGTCTTGTCGAAAATGTGAATGCGGATGTTATCCGGTTCAACAGAAATTCTGACATGTTCGAGACTGAAGATCAGCCCAACGATCGTCCTGCGGCTCAGGCGTTCGATTTCCTCGGCATTCAGTTCCTTAACCAGGAGCTGGAGAACTTCGAATACGAAACGATCAACTTCGCTGGTTCGATCGAATGGGCTCCTGCCGAAAACCTGACACTGTTCTTTGACGCGTTCTACAACGATCAGCAGCGTCGTCAGGATAGCTCGCGTGTTCAGGGTTCGGGTGTCAGCTCGGTATTGAATTTCAATGTTCCCACCACGTTCGAGACCATCAATTACGGTTCGCTGGACGGCGTAAATCTTGGCAGCATCGAAGCGGCATTGACGGGCAATATTGAGCCCAGCCTCACGAATGACGATGATGACCCCAACCTTCGCTTTTCCAGCGATACGGGCGCTCGTCTGACCGAGAGCCAGCTTTATCGCTTTGGCGCAGAATGGGAAGTCGGCCTTGTTACCGTTTCGGTAGAAGGGTCTACCTCATCTTCCGACACAACCAATCCGAACCTCAGCACTACGCTGAACTTCATCAATCCGAATACTCCACTTGATAGCGGCGGCGGGAACGACAATGCTGTTCCTTTCAGTTACGATCTGAGCAACGGACTGGCATTCGGGATTAATTTCGATTCTCCTTTGGCTCCCTCCGTTGCGGACTTGCTCAATCCTGCAAATGTCGTTCTGGACGCGATCACTATTGGTGCAGATGAGATTTCGAATTCGGAAGATGCCTTCCGGGTCGATCTGTCTTACGACACTTACGAGCTGACGAACTTCATCACTTCGCTCGACTTCGGCTTCCGTTACAACAACCGGAACAGCACGTTCCAGGATATTGGTGCAACACTTGGGTTGAGCCGCCTTAGTGACAGTCCGCGCGGTACCGAATTCGCTGAGCTTCTGGTCGCAGGCCCTGACAATTTCGATGCGGCTGATGGACGAGCACTTGCGTTCCGCAACTTCCTGCTCATCGATCCTGATCGCTCGTTCAACGACCCTGAAGGCACGCTTAGCATCCTGCGCGGAGCACTTGCTTCTGTTCCAGGTATGCGGACCATTGGTGATGCGTCGCCGGCCCTGTCTGGCTTCTATGACATCGAAGAAGAAACCGCCGCAGCTTACGCTCAGGCGAATTTCGAATTCGGCGTTGTTCGCGGCAATTTGGGTCTTCGCTATGTTGCCACCAGCATCGCATCAACAGGTAACAGCATCAACGAAGCTGGCTTTGCGACCCCGGTAACAACCGACGGCAACTATCAAGAGTGGCTGCCACGTTTCAACATCGCGGCTGAGTTGACAGAAGACATCATTCTTCGCGCAAGTTATGGTGAAGACATAAACCGCCCTGACTTCAACTCCCTGTCGACTTCGACAGTGTTCGGAACCAGTGCGCAAGCGGCCATCACCATCGGCAACCCGAACCTGGCACCGGAGACGGTTCAGTCGTTCGATGCCTCTGTTGATTGGTACTTCGCACCATCCGCATTGCTGAGCGTTGGGGTGTTCCACAAGGAACGTACCAATCTGTTCGTGCAGCAGCTTGAGGAAGCACCGGAAGACGGCAATGGCTTCAGGGATATCACAGCGCCTTGTGAAGCTGGCGGTATCTTCAACCCGAATGCCGACCGTAACGTGTCAGCTTCTGAAGCCAACCAGGGTACCGGTATCTGCGTCGATGTTCTAACGACGATTAACGATACCGCTTCGACCACCCAGTCGGGTATTGAAGTATCGTTCCAGTACGATCTTTCTGGCTTCGAAGACACTCTCGGGTTCGCGTCGGGTTTCGGTCTGATCGCCAACTACACCTATCAGGAATTCGATGGTGGTGAGGCGTTCAATACTTCCGCAGGACGCGGAACGGATATTTTTAATGCAATCAACGGCATTTACGATAGTCGCGACTTCCAATCGGTTACTGCCGTTCAAGGCCTGCTCGACTTCTCGCCGCACGCGTACAACGTGACGCTGTATTACGAGAAGTACGGTATCTCTGCCCGGGCTCGTTACACTTGGCGTGATGCGTTCCGTACGCTTGATACGGCTGGCGGTGCATCGCTCAACTCTACCCTCGGTTTCCCGACGGTGACGAGCGCCCGCGGTCAGCTGAACGCTGGTATCAGCTACGCGGTCACGGAATTCCTGAGCGTTGGCGTGGAGGGTGTGAACCTGACCAAGTCGAAGATTGAGCAATTCTGCGTCAACGACGGTGCACAGCTCTGCTTCCAGGGTCTGCCGGATCGCCGCGTAACATTTGGTGCAACGCTTAGCTTCTAACACTGACGAACACACCGCGACCAACAAGAAAAAGCGCCTCACGAGAGTGGGGCGCTTTTTCATTGTTGGTCAGCGGAACGGACTGCGCGCGCCGCGATGCCTACTGACTGGTCTACGTCACATAAACGCAACACCTCAAATTGGCATTACAGCTATATACTGATTGGCATGTGACTGTGGTTGACTTGGCCATGTGCTGGCTTACGCTGAATCCATCACAACGACTCTGGGAGAGTAATGATGGGTTTTGGGAAGGGCGGCGCTCGCCGATCCAATAAGAAGCAGCATGTGATGGCGGGATTGCTTGCCTCAAGTGCATTGGTTTTGACGGCAACGCCGGCAATGGCGCAGGATGCTGACCCTGACGAAGAAAGCGCATCGGGCGGCGATATCGTCGTCACCGGTATTCGCGGAACGATCCAGTCCTCCATCGCGGAAAAGCGCGACAATGATCTGATCGTTGAAGTGCTGACTTCGGATGAAATCGGTGACCTGCCAGCGCTCTCCATCGGCGAAGCGCTTGAAACGCTGACCGGTGCGGCATCGCACCGTGAGCAGGGCGGCGCTACGGAAATTGCGCTGCGCGGCCTCGGCCCGTTCCTCAGTTCCACGACCATCAACGGCCGTATCGCCACAAACGGCAGTGGTGATCGCTCGGTCAACTTTAGCCAGTTCCCTTCGGAGCTGTTCAACACGATTGCGATTTACAAGACCCAGTCAGCTAGCTTGATTGAAGGCGGCGTTGCCGGCCAGATCGCCTTGGAAACTGTGGCTCCGCTCGACTACGGTCGGCAGCGGATTCAGGCGGATTTCAAGCTGCCTTACAACCCGCAGAACTTCGACATTGATGAAAGCCAGCGCGAGCGTGATTTCGGTCACCGGATTACGTTGAGCTATGTTGATCAATATGATCTTGGCGGCCTTGGTGATCTGGGTATTTCGCTTGGTTATCAGACCAATCGCTCGACGAACCCCGAGCAAGAGGCCAATGTTAGTAATACGATCCGTGCTTGCGTTCTTGATCCGACAGACACTGGCGACGGCGTATTCGATGACGGCAATTGCGACACCAATGGCTCCACAATTGACGGGCTTCGTGATGGCAGCGTGACTGATCCGTTCGTTATTGCGCGCAACAGCTATGCTTACCGTCACAACATTACCGATGATCAGCGCGATTCATTTTTCGCTGCTCTTCAGTATAGGCCTTCCCCGACATTCGAGATTAATGCTGATTTTCAGTATGCCAATCGTTTCTACACCGAGTCCCGCAGCGATTTGGGCTTTGTCGAAGGACGTCGGATTGACGGCCCGGGTGATCCCAACCGTATTGACCTTGATCTTCTGTTTACCGAAACCGGCGCCTTGCGCCAGTTCACGAGCGAGCAACGTATCGAGGCGACCAGCGAATATCTTCAGCGTAATGAAGATTATTATGGCGGCGGTATCGATATTGAGCTTGAAGTCAGCGATCGTCTGACGCTTACGGCAGACGTTTCCTATTCCGAAACCAGCCGCATTGAAGAGGCCGTTCAAATCCGGTTCCGCACGGAGGATGATGAGGACATCTTTGGAAATACAGGCGCTTGGGTCCCTAGCCTTGAAAGCGATGGTAGCACGCAAGATGACCGCGTGGAGACTGCTGTTCAGATCTTCCAAAACGGTTCGGAGACCTTGAACCTGTTGACGCAGAATTTCGACGTGAACAATTATGATCTGTTTGCCAACGACCCACGTCTCCGTGCCGATCTGGAGCAAGATCGTTTCAATTCGATCTGGGCTGTACGCGCAGACGCCGAATATGAAATGGATGGCTTCCTGTCATCGATCATGGTCGGTGCGCGTTATCAGGATCTGCTTTATCAAGATGTTCCTGGTGCCCAGAACGGCACAAGCCGGTTCGAAAATACCTATAATGACACGAGCGACACCGGCGCACTTGCTACAGCAAACCGTGAATGTCGGACCAGCTTTCCAAGTACCGGCTTTCTTGGTTCACTGACTAACGGCAATCCGCTTTTCACAAATCTTGATGCAAGCGGCAACGTCATTGGCACATCCAACACCTTTGCTACGTTCGACGCATTGTGCATCGCGCAGGTTCTTGAGCGTGAAGATCCATCGGGTCTCTCATTCGACAACGATGGTGTTCCGATTTTCCCAACTGGTGAATTCGATTCCATTCAGAACAGTGATGTGACTGAGCAAAGTTGGGCTGGTTATATTCAGGCTAACTTTAACCACGATCTCGGAGCGACGCCGATCCGCGGAAACTTCGGCGTACGCGTTGTCCATACAGAGGTGGAATCAACTGGCTTCCGTACGACGATCAATTCAGTCATCGACAATTCCGATCCTCTCGCACCTACCGTAACGTTGGTCGAGGATGCGACCAACCTGACGACAGTTACGGGCGGTGGCTCTTACACAGAGTTCCTACCTAGCTTCAACTTGACAGCGGAGTTCACGCCTGACTTGCTTGGTCGCGTAGGTGTCTATCGTGCGCTTTCGCGACCTGATCCTTCGGAGTTAGGCTTTGGTCGATCATTCTCGATTGATGATTCCGAGGAGTTCGCCACTGTAGCGGAAGCTCTTGGAACGGTGACCGGCATCGGCAATCCGTTCACCGATCCGCTCCTTTCTTGGAACGCTGATTTGTCGCTGGAATGGTATCCAAATGAAGATACCATCCTTGCGGGTACGGTTTATTACAAGAGCTTCAATGGTGGATTCGATGCGGTCGGTCAGACCGAAACGTTCAACATCGACGGGCAGGATGTGGATGCGTTGGTTCGCACAGTCGACACCAGCGATGATACCAGCACGATTTATGGCCTAGAACTGTCGGTTGCGCACCGTTTGAGCTACCTTCCAGCCCCACTCGACGGACTTGGTTTCAAGGTCGGCTACAACTACGCCAATTCTGACTTTGAGTTCCAAGACGATACGCTGGGCGCAATTACCACCGTGCTGGATGACGGAACAACGACGACGTCGAATGGCCTGATTGCGCCGGCCGACATCTTCGGTCTTTCGGAGCATGTGCTGTCTGCGCAGGTCTACTACCAGATTGGTGATCTCGATCTGCAAGGTGTTTACAAGTACCGTTCTGACTACTTCCAGCAGTTCGTCGCTACTCCAGGACGTATTCGTTACGTTGACGATGTAGGCGTGTTTGAAGCGCGTATTTCCTACAGGTTGACGAGCAATGTCACGCTTCGTCTGGAGGGTATTAACCTCTTCAACGAGCCGCGTTTCGACTATCGCGGTGCGCCAGACGATTTCGCGTCAAGCTCGCTTTATGGCCCGCGCTACTACGCAAGCGTTCGCTTCAAGTTCTAGCCTGTCCGGGGGGCGTCCGTGTCTCAGTCACGGACGCCCCTCTCTCAATCAGTTGCCGTAGACGGCAAAACCAATTAGTCTGGAGTTTAACCAAGCGCGTCGATGCGTAGATAACATTCAAGGCTGGGGATGACCGCGAAGAGACTGTACCAATCAATCGCCCGGCAAATTGCTGAGATGATTGACGAAGGAGCCTTACCTCCTGGCTCACGCTTGCCCGGTGAGCGTGAACTGGCTGAGAAGTTTGACGTGAGCCGGGTTACCATTCGCGAAGCTGAAATTGCCTTGCAGGCCATAGGCCGGCTTGAAATCAAAACGGGTTCGGGCGTTTACGTCAGTGAAAATCTGCCACAATCCGAAGAGGCACTCCCGAATGTGAGCGCCTTTGAAGTGACTGAGGCGCGCATGTTGATCGAATCCGAAGCAGCAGCGCTGGCAGCCCATCACATCACCGATGATCAGATCGACCGGATCGAAGAGCTTGTCGAAAATATGGCGGTAGGCGACAAGCATCAGGTTGACGAGGCCGATGAGCTGTTTCATGAAACAATCGCCAAAGCATCCAAGAATGCGGCAATACTCCACAGCGTAAAACAGCTTTGGCGGATGAGGGACTATATTCCGAAGGTCAAGGTCGTCTACGAATCGGTTTGCGACAGCAATCAACACCTTCGCACTGAAGAGCACCGTGCTGTTTTCAAAGCCCTGAAGGCGCGCGATTCAAGTGCGGCCCGCGCGGCGATGCGCGAGCATTTTCAGCGGCTGATTGAAACGATGCTGGACGCGACGGAGCAGCAAGCACTTGCAGAGGTACAGCAACGCGCCAGTGCCAGCCGTGAGCGTTTCTTGGCCGCCGCCAAACTTCATTAAGCCCTCCACTCCAAACTGGTATGACAGATACCATGATTTGGCATACAAATCTGGTTGACACCGCACCTGCCAACCGTATTGTCGCTTCAAACAATAATGAAGGGTAAGAGGAATGTTTGGCAGGATCAGCCTGGGCTTTGTGGCGCTTTCTCTTTGGGTCTCACCCGCCCACGCAGAAGACGGCTTCTTCTCCAATCATGATGAATACGCTGCGGCGTTGAGTCAGGTCAGCGCAGGGGACACGATTACGCTGGCGAATGGCGAATGGCGTGATTTTGAAGTGGTCATCACCGGGCAGGGCAGTGCTGATGCGCCGATCACCTTAACGGTAGAAACGCCGGGTCAAGTCATCCTCACCGGACAATCCAATCTTCGCATTGGCGGGCAGCACATCGTCGTCTCCGGCCTTGTTTTTCGCGACGGCTACAGCCCAACCGGTGAAGTCATTTCTTTCCGTCGAGACAGCAACGATCTGGCGCGCAATTCGCGGGTGACACAGACTGTCATTGATCACTTCAATAAGCCTGACCGTAATGAGACGGATTATTGGGTCGCGATTTTTGGCCAGAACAACCGTTTCGATCACAATCATCTGGCTGGCAAAACCAATCGCGGAGTGACCTTGGCGGTTCGCCTGAACTCCGAGAACAGCCGCGAAAACAATCACAGCATTGATCACAACTATTTTGGCCCGCGTCCGAATCTTGGTTCGAATGGCGGGGAAACGCTGCGGGTCGGCACCAGTCACTTTGCGGAATACGATTCCAACACCGTCATCGAAAACAATGTGTTTGACCGGACCGATGGCGAGGTGGAGATCATCTCTATCAAGTCGGGCAGCAACACGGTGCGGGGCAATCTTTTCTTGCATTCGCGCGGTGCGCTGACGCTGCGTCACGGCGATGGCAATCTGGTCGAACGCAATGTGTTCCTTGGCAATGGCAAGGACCACACCGGGGGCATCCGCGTCATCAATCGCCGCCAAACGGTGCAAGACAATTACATGGAAGGGCTGCGCGGAAATGGTTTTGCGAGCGCGCTGACTGTAATGAATGGCGTGCCAAACTCACCTGCAAATCGCTATGTCGAAGTGCAATACGCGCAAATTCTGCGCAACAGTATTATCGACAGCGACCGCATCACTTTTGGCGCCGGTGCTGATGAAGAGCGATCAGCTGCCCCGTCGGACAGCTACTTCTACTCCAACCTCCTTGGTGGGCGCGAAGAAGGGACATTCCTTGAGGTAGACTCCGATATTTCTGGTATCGCGCTGGCTGGGAATGCTGTCATTTCTGGGCGGCTTCACAGCGCAGTGGACTCCATCCCGCGCGTTGATACGGCCATGGAGCGCGGCGAGAACGGCCTGCTCTATCCTGTTGATCCGTCGCTCGCCGCAGTCGGGGCGCCGCGCGATCTGCGCGTGATGTCGCTCGATGAGGTTGGTGTGTCTTGGTACGATAAGCCGCGCGCGCAAGAGCCGTTCGGCATCGGGAGCGAAACGTCAGTCGAGGCATCCACCAGCGCCTTGATGAGCGCAATCGCAAATGCACAGGACGGTGACACGCTGCTGCTTTCTGCCGGGACATATTCTGTCGATCGCACGATCCCCATCAACCGGTCGCTGACTATCGCTGGCGATGGTAGCACCACAATTACATTTGCACGGCCTTCGCTGTTTGAAATGCGTGAAGGTGGCAAGTTGCGTCTGGCCAACCTGACAATTGACGGCTCAGCTGCTCCTGATGCATCCGGGAACGCCGTTATTCGCACAACCAGCGTACCGATCCGTGGAAATTTGCAGGTTGAACTGGATGGCGTTGTTGTTCGTGATCTGGATGTGAACCGCGATTTCGACGTCATCTATTTTGGCAAATCCACAGTCGCTGACCGCGTCGACATTCGAGGCAGCACCTTTGAAGACATCAGCGGCACCGTTGTTTCGGCGGCGTCGGAATATGACGATCAGGGGCAGTATAATGTCGAATATCTGGATATTCAGGGCTCGGCGTTCCGGAATGTCACTGGCTTTGCAGCGGACGTATATCGCGGCGGCCGCGACGAAAGCACTTTCGGTCCGCATGTAAACATTGCCGGCTCCAGCTTCACAAATGTTGGAAGCGGGGCTGGTGGCTCCATTGATTTGCACGGGGCGCAACGCACCTCGATTGACGGAAATGTATTTGTGTCATCTGCGCCTATACGGATTACGCATACCGTCGGCACGCCAGTGACTGCCATAGCCAGCAATGTCTTCAGCGCAACGTCTGAGCCAGAGCTGGTTGAGCTAAATTATCCGGGTGAGCCGCGTGTGGACATGATGGGCAATACCTCTTCCGATGGATCGGGCGAATGACACGCGCTCTTACTCTTGCTCTAGCCACGACCGCGCTCACGTTCGCTGTCCCAGTCGCTGCGCATGAACACGAAACTGCAGAGCAATCTGCCGCCGTGCAAATGGAGTATCCAGAGTTGTTTGCCAGCGAGATGGCCATGGCTGAGGAATTCGTTCACGGCATGATGGAGGCGGGCATCACTGTGCCTGTCCCTGCCGATCCGGGCGGCGGCTACACCCATGAACAGCATAAGCGCAATTACCGCGCGATGTACCTCGCCGGGAACTTGTATAAGCTGAGCGGTGAAGAACGTTACTTTGAATTCGTGCGCGACATGTTGCTCGAATATGCTGACCTTTACCCTACGCTTGGCGATCATCCGGCGCGGGCCAACCAGAATGTCGGCCGTCTGTTCTGGCAGGTGCTGAACGACGCGATGTGGCAGGTCCACGCGATCCAAGCCTATGAGATTATCCGCGATGACTTGGACGATGAAGCCCGCGCGCGCATTGACGACGATGTCTTTCGCCGCGCTTCGCACTTCCTTTCGGTCGATTCAGAGCGGACCTTTAATCTCATTCATAATCACGCGACTTGGGCGACTGCTGCCGTAGGCATGACCGGATATGTCATCGGTGATGACGATATGGTTCAGCGCGCTTTGTATGGCAGCGCGCGTGATGGCGAGACAGGTTTTGTCCGTCAGACCGAACTGCTGTTTTCGCCGGACGGGTATTATACCGAAGGCCCATATTATCAGCGCTTCGCCATGCTGCCTTTCATGGTCTTCGCCGGAGTCATTGAGCGCAACGATCCCTCTCTCGGTATCTTCGAGCATAGGGACGGAATTTTGGTGAAGGCTCTGGATGCCACCATCCAGCTTACTTACGACGGATACTTCTTCCCGTTCAACGATGCCATTCGCGACAAGAGCCTGAATACGGCAGAGCTGTATGAAGGTGTTGCCATTGGTTACACAGTCACTGGCGATCCGACACTGCTCGATATTGCTCGCCATCAGGGTCGGACAGTGATCACGCCTGCAGGCTTGGCAATGTCGCAGGCGCTTGATGCGGGACTGGCCGAGCCATTTCCGTTCCGCTCCATGCTGTTGAGTGACGGGCCGGAGGGCGGTCAGGGTGCAATTGCGGTGTTTAGAGACGGCGACGGCCCAGACCATATGGCGATGGTCGCCAAGAATGCCTCGCAGGGCATGGGGCATGGCCATTTCGACAAGTTGAGCTGGCAGCTTTACAATCGCGGACACGAAATCGTAAGCGATTATGGTGCCGCACGCTTCCTGAATATCGAGGCAAAAGAGGGCGGGCGCTACCTTCCCGAAAACGAAAGCTGGGCGAAACAGACTATCGCTCACAATACGCTCGTGGTGAACGAGCAGAGCCACTTTTATGGTGACCGCGACCTGGCCGACGTCGCTTGGCCTACCCAGTACTATTTCAATGTCGAGGATGGCTTTCAGGTAAGCTCCGCCGGCATTGACAGCGCCTATCCGAATGAAGGCGTTTCGATGACGCGCGTGCTGGCAATGGTTGACGTGGAGGGACTGTCACAGCCCATCGCGCTCGATGTGATGCGGGCACAGGGTGAGGGTGATCTGCAGCTTGATCTGCCGCTTCACTATGCGGGTCACATCATGCAGCTGGGCTTTGAACCAGATAGCAACACTGCCGGTCGTCCGGTTCTTGGCAGTGACAATGGCTATCAACATATTTGGGTTGATGGCACCGCCACACCGACTGCAGAGCAAAGCTTCATGACATGGCTGCTTGATGGTCGCTTCTACACCTACCGCTTCGTGCCGAGCCAGGACATGGAAGTTATTCTGGGCGAAAGCGGGGCGACAGACCCCAGCTTCAACCTGAGGCGAGAGCCTTTGGTCATCCAGCGCGTAAGCGGAACCGCTCACGCAAGCTTCGTCAGCGTCCTTGAATCGCATGGCCTTTATGACGGGGCCACCGAACAGACGATCAACAGCAACAGCCAAATTGCTTCTTTGCGCCATGTGCGCTCCGGCGAATATGATCTCGTGTTGATCGAGACGCTTGCCGGGGAAGAAGTGGCTGTAGCGATATCATGGAACAGTGATCCCGAAGCACAGCATAGCGCCACAATTGGTGGGCGGGAAATCACCTGGCGCGGCTATGCAGCGCGAGTGCCCCTGGGAAGGGACGAGTAGTCATAATGAAGGGTAAATTCCGCTTCTGGATCGTGGGGCTTGTCGCCCTAGCGACTATTATCAACTACATCGACCGAGGAGCCTTGGGCTTCTTGTGGCCGGAAATCTCGAGTGAGCTTGGTCTGACCGAGACCGATTACGCCATCATCCTGAGTGTTTTCACATTTGCTTATGCATTTGGCCAATCGATTTTTGGCAAGATCTTTGACTGGATTGGCGTGAGGCTGGGCTTCGTCCTTTCCATCGTCGTCTGGTCGGCTGCGACCATGCTCCACGCGCTTGCCAACTCCCTTGCTGCCTTCGCAGTGTTTCGCGGTCTTCTGGGTGTCTCGGAAGCTGGTAACTGGCCCGGTGTAACCAAGGCGAATGCTGAGTGGTTCCCGATTGATGAGCGCGCCTTGGCGCAAGGTATTTTCAACTCTGGCGCAGCTATTGGCGGGATCGTTTCAGCTCCTATCATCGGTGTCTTGTTTGTATTTCTTGGCAGCTGGCAAGCGACCTTTATTGCCATCGGGGCGCTCGGCTTCCTATGGCTTATCCCTTGGCTGATCGTGTACAAATCTGGCCCTGATGCTCACCCATGGCTCGGTGAAGAAGAGCGTCAATTTATTCTCAATGGCCAGCGGAATGCTGAAACCAACGAAGTTGCCGATTATGCTCCGAAGACCGGCGAGATCCTCAGCCGGAAGGAAAGCTGGGGCGTTATTCTGGCCAGCTTCTTTATCGACCCGATCTGGTGGCTGTTCGTTGGCTGGCTGCCGATTTATCTGTTCAACACCTATGGCTTTGGTGTCGAGGAAATCGCGACTTTCGCTTGGGTGCCATATGTAGGCGCCATGTTCGGCGCGTGGTTTGGTGGCTGGCTTTGCCGCGACAGCAGCCAAATTGGCTGTGGTTGGGCTCAACTTCCTGATTCCAGTCATCACCCAAACCTCCTATACACCGGCCTTTGTGGTCGGCGCCGGATTGGCGAACATGACAGTCTTGTCGATTTTCATTCTGTGTCCAGAAATTAAACCACTCTACGCAACCAAGCCGCAAAACGAACTCGGCTAATCAGGGAAATGAATATGAAATTTGCAGGCAAAACCGCAATTGTTACAGGCGGCAGCCGCGATATTGGCCGGGCCGTATGCGTGAAGCTTGGCAGCGAAGGTGCCAAAGTTGTTGTCAATTACAACAGCAACGAAACCGAGGCTGACGCGGCCGTCGCCGCAGTCGAAGCTGCTGGCGGCAAGGCCATCAAGGTCAAAGCTGATGTCACCAAGCCTGCCGAAGTGGACGCTCTGGTGGCTGCTGCACGCGAAGCGTTTGGCGACGAGATCCACGTTCTCGTCAACAACGCCGGCGGTATGGTTGCCCGTAAGAAGCTGGATGAAATGGATGAAGAGTTCTTCAACTGGGTCATGCAGCTCAATGTGACCTCTGCCTTCTTGGCGTCCAAGGCTGCAGTGCCACACATGCCCGCAGGCAGTGCCATCGTGAATCTGGCATCTCTGGCTGGCCGTGATGGCGGCGGTGGCGGTGCCATCGCTTACTCCACCTCCAAGGGTGCAGTGATGACGATGACTCGCGGCATGGCCAAAGAACTTGGTCCTCAAGGCATTCGCGTAAATGCGCTGTGCCCCGGCATGATTGCTACGACTTTCCATGACACTTTCACTCCGGATGCGGCACGTGAAAACGTCGCCAATGCAACTCCGTTGAAGCGTCAGGGCAAGGCTGAAGAAATCGGCAATGCGGTTAGCTATTTGGCTTCTGACGAAGCATCGTTCATTACGGGTGCCAATGTCGACATCAACGGCGGCCTGGCCTTCTCCTAAGTACATAGGGAACTTGGCGTGAGTATACGTTCGGAAATCGAAGCCCGGCTTGCCGCGGCACCTGTAGTTCCCCTGATTGCGGAGGACGATCCTGCTGTCGCGGTGAAAACTGCGAAGGCGCTGCAAGCGGGCGGCCTGACCGTGATCGAAGTGGTGATGCGCAGCGATGCAGCACTGCAAGGCATGGAAGCAATCATCGCAGAGACTGAAGGTCTGATCGTGGGAGCAGGCACCGTCCTGACCCGCGAGCAGGCTCAGGCTGTTCGCAAGGCGGGAAGCCAGTTCACGGTCTGCCCCGGGCTTGTCGATGACATCGTCGAATACTGTCAGGGTGAGGGTATTCCAGTTTACCCCGGCACGATGACCGCAGGTGAAGTGCAGCGCGCCTATGCGCTGGGTCTGCGTGAAGTGAAGTTCTTCCCGGCGACTCTGGCAGGCGGCGTGCCGATGCTCAAAGCACTCGGTTCAGTATTCCGCGAAATGCGCTTTATGCCTACCGGCGGTGTGAGCGCGGCGAACTTGCCTGACTTTCTGGCTTTGCCGCATGTTATTGCCTGCGGCGGAAGCTGGCTGACACCAAAAGACGCAACACAGGGCGGTGATTTTGCCGCTGTCGAACAACTGGCCCGCGAAGCAGTAGCGATCGCCGGCAATTCTAGGACTTAAGGGTAACACAATGGCCGACTTTCTTTCTTTCGGTGAGATCATGCTGCGTCTGAAGACGTCGGGGCATGAACGCTTTTTTCAGTCTCCCAACTTCGAAGCGACCTTTGGCGGCGGCGAAGCCAATGTCGCAGTTGCGCTGAGCAATTACGGTCTTGATGCCGGATTTGTCAGTGCGCTGCCGGATAACGACATTGGCGAAAATGCCATCATGGAACTGCGCAAATTTGGCGTCGATACTGCGCATGTCAGTCGCTCTGGCGACCGCGTTGGCATCTACTTCTTGGAAACAGGGTCCAACCAGCGCGCATCAAAGGTTGTTTATGACCGTGCGAATTCTTCCATTTGCAACGCCAGTGCGGATGAATTTGATTGGCCGACGATTTTCAACGGCGTGAAATGGCTCCACATCACTGGCATTACACCGGCGTTGAGCCAGTCTGCCGCTGACCTTTCCATGGATTGCGTAAAGGCGGCAAAGGCAGCAGGCGTCACCGTTTCCTGCGACTTCAACTTCCGCGGCAAGCTGTGGAAGTACGGTAAGACCGCTTCTGAAGTAATGCGTGAGCTGGTGAAATACGTCGATGTTGGCATCGCCAATGAAGAAGACTGCCAAAAGTCGCTTGATATCTCCGTCGATGTTGATGTGGAGTCGGGTGAGCTCGACACCGCAAAATATGAAGCGCTGGGCCAGAAGGTTCTGGATATCTATCCCGATATGCACACCATCGCGATCACGTTGCGCGAAAGCCTGAGTGCTGACCGCAACAATTGGTCGGCTTGTCTGCGCACCCGCGATGATGGTTTCATGCTGTCGCGCCGTTATGAACTGACTGACATTGTTGACCGCGTAGGCGGTGGTGACAGCTTTGCATCGGCGCTGATCTATGGCCTCAATGCTTATGAAGATCGCCAGCAGAGCCTTGAATTTGCTGTCGCTGCAAGCGCGCTCAAGCACACGATTATAGGTGATTTCAACCGGGTTACAGTGCCCGAAGTTGAAAAACTTATGACGGGTGACGGTTCGGGCCGTGTCCAGCGGTAACAGATGATGTCGGGGCTTTATGCGCTCCCCAAAGCTAGGGGCGTGGCGGTGCAGATGCGGCGCCACGCCCATATTCCCCTTGCCAACGACGATGCTATGCGTGAGCAGGAATTGTTTGAGCTGTGTGTGCAGAGAGAGCTTGTCGCTGATGAACTGGAGTGACACCGCTCCACAAGCTGCGCAGCGATGGGTTGCCTAGACCCCTAAAATCGCTTCGTCCGGTATTCACAGCAATGCCATATCGTGTAGCTAAGCGCGCATGATGATCAGAACATTCGCACTCTCGCTCGCCGCCGCAGGGCTGCTTACTTCTACCTCAGCCGCAGCGTGGGGCCCCACCGGTCACCGCGTTACCGCAGAAATTGCCGAGGATAATGTCAGCGGCCGAACACGCGCTGAGATAGCGAAGATACTTGGCACAGAAGGCCTTTCCGAAGGCAGCACTTGGCCGGATGAGCAGCGGTCCAATCCCTTGCCATTCTGGCAGGAGGAGGCCGGGCCCTATCACTATGTTACGCTGCCCGAAGGCCGCACCGTTGATCAACTGCAGCACCCGCCGGAAGGCGATGCCCTGACCGCACTTGCGCAGTTTACCGCCACAGTGCGGGACGAGAATGCCTCTCAGGAAGAGAAGGCGCTGGCGCTGCGTTTCATCGTCCACATCGTTTCTGATTTGCACCAGCCGCTGCATGCCGGGAACGGCACGGATCGCGGCGGGAATGATGTGATCGTAGATTGGTTCGACGAGGAGACCAATCTGCACTGGGTGTGGGACGAGGGAATGATTCTGCGCCAGCAATTGTCTTACTCTGAATACACGCACCGGTTGGAACGCCGCATCGGTTCAGAACAAGTTTTGGCATGGTGGGACGCTGATCCAGACACTTGGATTGCGGAAAGTACCGAACTGCGTGATCGCATTTATCCCGCGACCGGACCGGAAGTGGGAATGGGAACGCGGGAATTGCCGGTACGGCTGCGCTTTACCTATCATTGGACATGGATGCCAACTGCCGAGGAACGCCTTGCGCAGTCAGGCATTCGATTGGCAGCCTATCTCGATTGGGTCTTTGCCGAGAGATAGGTTAAGCAGGTGAGACAAGAGCAAAAAATGGAGTGTTTGTGGCGACATCAGTAGGTGACATTGACGGTATTCTGGATCAGCTGGAGGAGATTTCAAACGCCTCTCGCACCAATTTGAAAGCGGCGCTTGGCCGCTATGCAGAGAACCGCACACCGCCTGATCCCGCCGCCCGGGCCGACGGTATTTTTGCCTATCCGCAACTGACACTGCGCTATGCCGATGATGAGCGCACAAATCATCCAGCGCGCTCATTTGCGCGGCTCAACCAGACAGGCACCTACTGTAGCTCAATCGCCGATCCGGGCTTGTTCCGGCCATACCTGAAAGAGCAATTGCAGCATTTGGTGGATGATTATCCGGTTGAACTGGAAGTCAGCCGATCTGCCGATGAGATGCCCTATCAATATGTGCTGGATGGCGGCGCGCTTGAATTGCAGGGCGCCAGCAGTGCAGAATTGACGCGTCATTTCCCAGCATCTGATCTGGTGAAAATCGGCGACGAAGTGGCTGACGGCACATGGATCAGTGATGGCTCAGAGCGCCGACCTCTGTCCCTGTTCGATGCGCTTCGCACAGACTTCAGCCTCGCTCGGTTGCGGCACTATGCCGGCACGCCAGCACAGCATTTTCAGCGCTATGTGCTGTTCACCAACTACATTCGCTACGTTGAAGAATTCATCGACTTTGCACTTGCCCAGCTGGCAGATCCAAACAGCCGATATGAAAGCTTTTCCGCACCCGGCGTGGTGATCGAGCGAGACGATCTGGATGGTGCGCGTGAAAGGGTCACAGGCGGGACTTGGCGCAAGCACCAGATGCCAGCCTATCATCTTGTGGGCAAAGACAATTCCGGCATCACGCTGGTCAACATTGGCGTGGGACCTTCCAATGCGAAGACCATTTGCGACCACATTGCTGTGCTGCGCCCCGAAGTCTGGCTGATGATCGGCCATTGCGGCGGATTGCGTCCCAGCCAGAAGATTGGCGATTATGTGCTGGCCCATGCCTATTTGCGCGATGACAATGTGCTCGACAACGAAATCCCGCCGGAAATCCCCATCCCGCCGATTGCCGAAGTGCAGACAGCGATGTTTGATGCTGCGCGCAACATCACTGGTGACACAGACGAGCAACTGAAGGCCCGTTTGCGGACAGGTACAGTTGTGACGACCGATGATCGCAATTGGGAACTGCATTACACAAGGTCTGCGCTTCGCTTTAACCAGAGCCGGGCCGTGGCGATCGACATGGAATCGGCAACGGTCGCCGCGCAGGGCTATCGCTTCCGCGTGCCATACGGCACCCTGCTGTGCGTGTCGGACAAGCCGCTGCATGGCGAGATAAAGCTGCCGGGGCAGGCCAACAGCTTTTACGAAACCTCTATCAGCCAACACTTGCAGATCGGCATTGAAACGCTGTCGCTGCTGAGTGAAGTTGGCGGTAGCTTCCACAGCCGCAAATTGCGCAGCTTTGACGAGCCCCCACTACGTTAGATCAGTTTGCGTTAGCTCAGATCAAGCTAAGTTCCGGGCGTGATATCGCGCACCCGTCCACACACGGGCACAGAAAGGCCACCAGCCGCGACATAGGCTTCCAGCGCATCAATATCGAAACCGACATTGGCGATTTCGGGAACTTCGGTGAATTTGGCAAAGCCATCACCGCCGCCGACCAGAAAGCTGTTGGTCACGACGCGGTAGGTGCGGCTATCGTCGAGCGGCTCTCCGCCAAGTGTCGCGCTGATGACGCGTTGTTGAGCGGCGAGACTGCGATCAACCGTGTATTGCATTCCAGCTGATGGGATCAGGCGTGAATCGCAGATGCTTGCTGGTCCTTCCTCGCAAAATTGTTGCTCCAGCACGGTGCGCAGCTCCGCTCCGGTCATTTCGAGAACAATCACACCGTTGCCAAAGGGTGAGATGGCTGCAAGCTCGCCATAGGTCAGCACACCGTCTTCCGCGCCTGTAAGGTCTGCGCGCACACCGCCGGTATTGACGAATGCCAGATCGACCGGTTCGGGCAGGGCGCCATTGGCGGCGGCAAGATAGGCATCGGCGACAAGGTCTTGCGCGGGCCTGTCAGCGCAATCTTCGCCGCGCTCCTCGCTGGGTGAAATCAAGCCAACAGTCCGGTTGGCGACGGGGCCCGATGCTTCGGCATAGGTTGCTACCAGGCTGGCGATGGCTGCGTCGCTACCAGCGCTGCCATCAACCGCCACATTGTGGCCGCTCACGGAAAGAACCGCATCCGTCGCCGGATCGACCACCATGGTGATGTCGGTCACAAAGCTGCCATGGCGACCGCCGGAAGTCAGCAGCGTTTCGCCGCCAGCAGCATTGGGCAAATTGCAGACATAGGCCTGATGAGTATGGCCTGAGACGACCAGCGAAATCGAGGGGTCAAGGCGTTCGACGATTGGCACGATCGAGCCGGAGACATTCGGGCATCCGGCCAAATTGTATCGGAATTCGACATTCGCGCCTTCGTGGATCAGCAGGACAACGGCATCCGCTCCCTGATCACGCAAATCTGCGGCCAACCGGTTGGCGGTATCGGCTTCATCGAGGAAATCGAAACCCTGCGTCGCTTGCGCGGAGACGAGGTTCGCGGTCCCTTCCAGCGTCAATCCGATAAAGCCAATTTGCGCGCCGCCGATCTCGCGCATGGAAGTGCCGGGCAGCAGGGTATCACCACCATCATCCACCACATTGCCAGCCAGATAGGCGAATCCGGCGCCCGCAAAGGGCTCTATCGCGCACGGCTCTCTCAGAGTGAACTGTTCGCAGCCGCCGCGTTGAATGCGGAGCAGTTCCTGCGTTCCGCGGTCAAATTCGTGATTGCCGACAGATGCGATATCTAGGCCCATTTCGGAAAGGGCGCGGATTGATGGTTCATCAAGGAAAAGCGATGAAATAAGCGGGCTCGCCCCGATCAGATCGCCTGCCGCGACTGTCACCGAATTGCCTTCGCGTAGGTCGTTCAGCGTCGCTGCAAGCTCAGCTGCGCCGCCAAGCTGGACACGGCGCAATTCGCCAGCTTCTTCAAATGTGTAGGTGCTTTGCGGGGTTTCTAAATGTCCGTGAAAATCATTGATCGCGAGAATTTGAACGGTAACCGGCTCGGTTGTCGAGGCGTTTGGCGACTGGGCAGGCAGCGTAGTGCAGGCGGCGAGCGGGGCGCTGGCGAGAAGCGCGGCTATAATGCGTTTGTTCATTTTTCACCTGTGACTCACGAAGAAGACAAAAGAAAGGCGGCGGCGCTCTTTCGAACGCCGCCGCCTGATTTGTCCGATGTGGATGTGACGATTAGAACTCGTAACGAACACCAACCTGAATGCGCCAGATCGAGCTTGTGGTCGAAACGAAGTTGCGATCATCCGGGTTGAACCCGTCGATCACATACAGACCGTTAGGATCGACATCGCCATCAACGAGATCAACGAAGTCGCCGCGAGCACGTGAGATGTTCGCACCGTCATCAATGAAGTTCAGGACGTTATCGAAATCTGCGAACAGTTCGATCCTGTCCTGTACCAGGCCAGTCAGGCTGCCGAGGAATGGCAGTTCCTGGCTGATCCGCATGTCCAGATCGAAGACCCAATCATTGCGGCAGGTGTTACGCGCAATGGATTCGCCAAGTTCGAAATCGCACTGCTCGCCCACTTCACTGGTGTTCAGATAGTTGAGCAAATCTGCAACCGCAGTAAAATCGCTGTCAGGCGACAGATTAGGGTCACTGATCCCAGTCGGGATGTAGAGCAATGCGTTATCATTCCCCGATGAGCTGTCGTTGAACACGCCGCCACCGTCGAAAGTCAGGCTGTAAGGCCGGCCTTCACGCGCCCGGAAGAAGATGCCGAGCGAGGTGCTGAAGTCTTCGATGAATTCTTCACGGAAGAAGACCGAAGCGGTAATGTTGTGACGGGTCTCAAAGTTGGACGTAGACACAGCAGGGTCCTGACGGTCGAACGCGGCACTCACGTCGAATGAGGAGGTTGCCGTGGATGAACCAACATTACGGTTGTTGTCAGAATCGGTGAAGGCATAACCGAACCGCAGACCGACGGAGCCACCATCAGTAAACACGCCGCTGTTGAAATTCTTCGACAGCAGGAATGAGACACTGTGGCTTTCGTAGCTTGGGCCATTGGTCAGCTGAATTTCATCATCACGGCGGGTGTTGAAGCAATCCGCAGTCACGCTTGTCCACTGTGGCGGCGTACCGCCCTGGTCCAGAAGAATGGCGTTACAACCGGCCGCCGTTGGATCGATCGCTGCGTAGATTGGGCGACCGTCAATGGTAAAGCCGTTGATGCCTTCAGTGATGTTTGGTGTCTGCGACAGATCCACAAAGTTCAACGTGTTGTTGAAGCGTGAGTAGATGTAGTCGAGGTTCATCCGCCAATCGCTGAAGAAGCCGCCATCGGTGCCGAACTGCGTCGCGAGACCAAGGTTGGCACGGGTGACAGAAGGCAGTTCAAAGTTCGGATCAGTCGACTGGGTGTCGGCGAGGCCTGCTGCTGCTTCTGCCGAAGCCGCGATACGGGCGCACTCTGGGAAGCCAGTGAATTGGCCACCGGAAAGCACATTGATCGAACCATCAGCTTCGGTAATCGCGTCACATGGGCCAAATGTGTCTTCTTGGCCGGTCGAGAAACCGTTGTTGGAAAACGCGTTCGAGAAATACACGACCGGATCACCGCCCGAGAATAAGCCAACGCCGGCGGTCAGACGGGTGTTGGAGAAGAACCCGTCATTGTCGAGCTCATAAGTCGCAGCCAGACGCGGCAACCACAGTGCATCCAGATCGCTGAAGGCGACCGAGTTACTGAAGCCGTAGCGTGCTTGGAACTGCGGATTGTCACGCGGAGCATCACCGTCATAAATCTGCAGGCGCAGGCCAGCGGTAAGGGTGAGCTGGTCCGTCGCAGCGAATTCGTCTTGCGCATAGATCGAGTAGATCTGACGCCCGAATGTAGCAGCGGCTTCGTTGATGTCGCCGGATGGCGTGGCGCTGATATCGCCACCGCCAAGACTGCCATCGGCTACGGAGTCAGCACCGCCACCAAACACGCTGGAGAAGAAGCCGGGAGCTACGCGGCCAGCCGCGAAATCATCAAGGCTGCGGAAGAACAAGGTACCGGTCGCGTTAATGGCGAACAGATTGAAGACTTCCAGATCGTTGTATTCGAGGCCGAATTTCAGCTGGTGCTGACCGCCATCATAATTGATCTGGAATTTGGCCTGATCAACCTGCGTCTGCAGAGCATTGGCGGAGCGGAAGATGCCCGGACCAGTGCTCAGCAAACCGTTCTGACCACCTGGAATTTCGCCGTTGGTTTCGTTGGGCACGAGAACCGACAGGCGCACCGTTGGGTTGTCCGACTGTGCTTCACCGAAGCCTACAGGACCCTGAACGTCAGACACTTCTGCGCGGCTGAGGCGGATCTCGGTCGAAATACGGTCGGACCAATCAGAATAAAGACGCAGCGAGTAGTAATCCGAAACCGTGCCTTCATCTTCGAAGGAATTCAGACCGGTCAGTTCTTGGCCGCCGGTGTCCGATTCAATATTTGTTTCTTCAAGGCGCTGATACGTCGCTTCCAGACGTTGGCCTTCGGTCAAATAGGCATCGATACGGCCAAAATAGCGGACCGAGGATTCGGGCAGGGTGATGGGATAGCCGCCGATGTCCTGACCGTATGAATCCGCTGCAATCTGGGCGAAGCGATCAAACTGCGCCTGTGTGACAAAGTTGGCTTCCTCCGCAAAACCGCCGCCGAATGGACCGAATTCGTTGGCATTGCCAAGGTCCGTTTCTTCGTAACCGGCGTAGAAGAACACGTGATCAGGGATGATCGGACCGCCAAGGGTCGCGCCCCAGCGCTTCTCCTCGAACGGTGAAACCACATCATCCTCACCATCCAGTGAAGTCCCGCGCAGGCCGCTGTCACGGTAGGAGAAGAAGGCCGAGCCGTGAAAATCGTTCTGACCCGACTTGGTGACGACGTTTACCAGACAACCGGTGAAGTCAGAATATTCCACGTCAAATGGTGCGAATTCGACCGAAGTTTCGCGGATGACATCGAAAGGAAGCGGCAGAGCGTTCCGTGCGGCAAATGGCGTGCCATTAAGGCCGAACACGTCGGCCTGTACAATACCGTCAACTGTGAACGTGTTGGAGCGATCATTGCCGCCGAGGCAAGAGATGCGGTCGACTTCATTGGCACGGTCGAGGCTGACGCGTGGGTCGAGGCGGATGATGTCGCGAATGTCGCGGGAGAGCGACGGGAAGGCTTCGAGTGTTTCCTGATCGAAAGCGATGCCTGGGCCCACTGCAAGCTGCTGCACGTTCACGCGTGCGCCGCTCACGATGATTACGTTCTCGGATGCCATCGCAGCTGAAGTCAGCTGGAACGTGTAAGACGTGTTGCCCGAAATGTTGATGAACTGCTCTTCAACCGACTGGCCTTCAAAGCCCGGTGCGATGACGGTTACGGTGTAGGGACCGCCCGAAACCAGCGAACCGAAATTAAAGCTGCCCGATGCATCAGTCGTTTGCGTCCGCGTATTGTCTGTGCGGGTGTCGGTGACAGTAACGGTCGCGCCGGAAAGGGCGTTGCCGTCCGTGTCGGTCGCTGATCTGGTGGGAACGCCCGATTACCAGATTGACATTGAGATCCCTGAGCAAACGCTTCGAGAGTACAACCTGTCGCTTCAGAGCGTCGCCGCCATTGTTCGTGCCAACAACATCGAACTTCCCGG
>ENA-ORXU01000806-ORXU01000806.1-marine-metagenome-genome-assembly--contig:-NODE-806-length-32040-cov-3.454619_pt1 | contig 32040 bp, 34 predicted proteins | sample MGYA00237869_ERZ511484 | MGnify/ENA metagenome assembly ERZ511484 | reverse complement strand
GGTTCGCAGTTATCCGCGATCCGCTCGACCGATCCGCGCAGCGTCTCCGGTAAATTCGCCGCTACGGGCACCAGATCATCGTCCAGTACGTAATACCCCGAATGCTCGCCCGTCGTGGAAACCATCAGCATCGTCAGTCCGGACCGCGCCCCCTTCTTCGCCCGCCATTCCCCGAGAATGTCGAGCGGGTCCGACAGATCGGTTCCACCCCACCCCGTCCCCGGCTCCGCCACGCGGAAATACCGACCCGGCGTCGATTTCGCACCCTTGACCCGGATGCCGGTATCCTCCCAGCCCAGCACCTTACCTGCCTGATGTTCCGAGACGACCCCGGTGATGTGATCGTCCACGACCACCACCTCGTCCACCAGCCCTTGCCACTGGCTCGCGAACATCCCGATGGTTGCCGAGCCACAGCCCACTCGCATCCGCGTTTCGCGTACGCCATCGACGACCGGCGCTGCCCCCGCCTGCACCGTCACCACCGACCCGCCTTCGATTTCCAGATCGACTGCCTCGCCATTGCACAGCGCCAGCAGCGTCTCGCAGGTCACGCGCCCTTCCGGTTTCGATCCGCCCGTCAGATGTCGCACCCCACCGAGCGACAGCATCTGCGACCCGTATTCCCCGGTCGTCACATGCCCCACCGCCTCGCCTTTCGCCCGCACGATGGCGGTTTCCGGCCCCAGATGCCGGTCGGTGTCGATCTTCACCTTCACGCCGCAATACGAGAAGATCGCCTCCGTCACGACCGTTACCAGATCGGTCCCCTCGACCTCGCTGGAGACGATGAACGGCGCAGGCTTGTAATCGGGATAGGTCGTCCCCGACCCGATGCCCGTGATGAAATGCTCGGGCGGACGCACCGCCGTTCCATCCCAGTCATCGGCGGCAAACGGCACGGTCTCCTCCGCCTGCGACAGCAGCAACAGCGCATCCGTCCGCACGATCCGCCCGTCCTCGTTGGCGTAGCGATCGCACGCCCCGGTAAATCCCGGCGCGATGAAGCACATCACCGGGCACGCATCGCAGCGGACTTTCTCGGGGGGTCCGGTCATCGTGTTTCGGCAGACACTATCGCCGCTCTCACGCGATGGGGCAGGGCGGGCAGCTTGTCGATCTCCGCACCCGTCGCGTGCCGGATCGCGTTCAGGATCGCCGGAGCCGTCGGAATCAGCACGTGTTCGCCCAACCCCTTCGCACCGAATGGCCCCTCCGGGTCGGGTTTCTCGATCAGGATGCTCTCGATGGGCGGTACGTCGCCGAAGGTCGGGATCAGGTAATCGTGCAAATTCTCGGTCCGCCCCGGCAGGTATTCCTCCATCAGCGCCAGCCCGATGCCCTGCGCGATGCCGCCCTCGATCTGCCCTTCGGCCAGCACCGGATTGATCGCCCGGCCCACATCATGCGCAGCCACGATCCGGCGCAGGTGCACGGTCCCGAGTGCATCGTCCACATCCAGCACCACCATCTGCGCGCCCCAGCCATAGACCGCATAAGGCTTGCCCTGACCGTTCTCGTCCAGCGCCGTCGTCGGCGGATCGTAGGTTTCCTCACCCATGAAGACATAGCCGAATCGGTTCGCAGGCAGCGTATCGAGCGCGATCCGCCGTATATCCCTGTCATCTTCCACCACCACCGAACGGCCATCCAGCCGCAACCCTGCGCTGTCTCCCGCATTCGCATGGCGCAGCACCGCCGCGCGCAAGGCCTGCCCCGCCAGTTCCGCCGCCTTGCCCGTCACATAGGTCTGCCGCGACGCCGAGGTCTTGCCTGCATCCGGCGTCAGCGCCGTATCCGGCCCGATCAACTCGAACGCGGCCAATGGCAACCCGGCGGCATCCGCACAGATCTGCGCGATGACGGTATTCGATCCCTGCCCGATATCGCTCGCGCCCTGATGCAGCACGACCCGCCCGTCACCGCGTATTCCGACCCGGATCGTCGAAGGGTTCGCCAGGGACGTATTCCCGCACCCGTACCAGCACGATGCTACCCCGACCCCCCGCGTCAGCCCTTCGGGCGCGCCCTCGCGCAGTGCCGCCTCCCAATGCGGCTTCAGCGCATCGAGACACTCCACGATCCCGACTCCCTGGATCGTCTGCCCTGTGCAGGTCGTGTCTCCGTCGCGATAGGCATTCAGCCGCCGAAAGGCGAGCCGGTCCATCCCCGCTGCCTCGGCCAGTTTGTCGTAGAGCGTCTCCTGCATGATCGCCGCCTGCGGTACACCGAATCCGCGAAAGGCTCCCGAGACCGGCCCGTTCGTATGGATCGCCCGTCCCAGCGCCCGATAATGGGGAGTGCGATAGGGGCCGGAGGCATGGACCGGCACCCGGTTCGCCACCGTCGGCCCCCAGCTCGCATAGGCCCCGGTATTGAAATCCCCGGTAAAATCCATCCCGACGATCCGCCCTGCGGCATTCGTCCCGATAATGGCCGTCATCGTCGCCGGATGGCGCTTGGTGGTCGATTGCATGGATTCCGTGCGCGTATAGACCATCCGCGCGGGCCGCCCCGTCTTCATCGCGACCAGCCCGATCAGCGGATGCAGCGATACATCCAGCTTCGACCCGAAACCGCCCCCCGTGGCCGTCGCGATGATCCGCACGCGCTCCGGCGACAGGCCGAGCAGGGCGGCGGTATCGTCCCGGTCCATCACGGGGGCCTGCGTACAGGTCTGGATGACGAGCGTATCCCCGTCCATCCACGCCACCCCGGCCTCCGGCTCGATATATGCATGTTCGACATAGGACGTCCGGATCGTCGCCGTCGCGGTATGGGCGGCTCCGGCCAGCGCCTTCTCCACATCCCCCTGCCGCACGAACCCCTGTGTCAGCACGTTCCCGGCACGTCCTTCATGCAGGTCCGCCGCCGTCACCCCCGCCGCTTCGTCCAGTGCATCGGCCAGCGGCTCCCACGTCACCGGAAAATCCGACAGATCGCCGTCTTCGCAGCCATCCTCGAAAGCGACCAGAGCCACCGCTTCCCCCCGGAATCGCGCAAAGCCTTCCGCCAGCATCGGCTGATCCGCAAAGGGAGGGATGACCCCGAACCGGTTCACCCCCGGCACGTCCTCGGCGGTCCACACCCCGGCGCAACCGTCGGGCCTCCAGCCCTCCAGATCACCGAAGGTGAACCGCGTATGGTGATGCGGCGAGCGGATGGCCCGCACGACCAGCGCGCCCTCCGGCCAGTGGTCGGCCCCGAACACATCGGTCCCGTCCACCTTGCGTCGCCCGTCCAGCCGCTCGACCCGCGCTCCGATGGCATGACCGGCCTTCGGCATCGTTTCCGGCGCGACGGCGCGCCCCGCATCGCAAACGGCGGCGATGATCTTGCGATAGCCGGTACAGCGGCACAGCACCCCGGCCAGTGCCGTCTCCACCTCCGTCTCCGACGGCTGCGCATTCCGCCGCAACAGGGCCACCGCGCTGACCAGCATTCCCGGAGTGCAGATCCCGCATTGCGCTGCCCCGTGGCGCAGGAACGCCGCCTTCAGCCTCTCCCCGATATCGGCATCCAACCCCTCGATAGTCGTGATCTCGGAACCCACCGCCCGCGCGACCGGCATCAGACAGGAGCAGACCGCCTCCCCATCCACCAGCACCGTACAGGCTCCGCAATCCCCCGCGTCGCAGCCGACTTTCGTGCCACGCAATCCGCACTCCTCGCGCAGCACGTCCGACAGACGCCGCAACGGTGCATCGCCGATGCTCATCATCCGTCCATTGACGGTCAGGACCGGTCCGGTCGTATCGAGGCTCACGGACACACTCCTTCCAGCATTCGCGACACCATCGCCGTGGCGGCGTCGATCCGGTATGCCGCACTCCCCCGCACGTCGTCGATAGGGTCCAGTGCGTCGGACAGATATTCCGTCATCAAATCGGGGGAGGGTAGACCCTTTCCGCCGGTCAGCGCGTCCTCTACCCGTGGAACGCGACGCGCCGTCGCACTGCATGACCCGATTGCGACCCGCGCATCCGTAATCTGCCTGTCCTCGATGACGAACCGCCCCGCCACCATCACGATGGAGATGACGAGATGGTTGCGTGCGCCCAGCTTGCGGAAATCCGAGCGGCCCGCGCCGCTCGTCGCCGGAACGAGGACGGCGGAGACGATTTCATCCGTCTCCAGCGCCGTATGCCGTGGCCCGATCAGGAACTCCGACAGCGGCAAGGCCCGCACCCCTCGCGCCGAGACCAGTTCCACCGAGGCATCCAGCGTCAGCAACGGCGGCACCCCGTCCGCCGCAGGCGAGGCATTGCAGAGGTTGCCCGCAATCGTCCCGGCATTTTGTATCTGAACCGCCCCGACCTCGCGTGCCGCCAGCGTCAATCCGTCGAAGGCACCGGGCAAATCCGCGCGCATCACATCGGTCCAGGTTGCCCCTGCCCCGATCCGCCATCCGTGCGCATCTTCCGAAATCCCGCGCAATGCGTCGATCCCGGAAAGATCGAGTACCGACCCCGCCAGCGATTGCGCTTTCGTCGCCGGAAACAGGTCTGTCCCGCCTGCCAGCACGGTACGGTGCTTCTCCGCCAGCAGGGCGACGGCATGGTCGAGATCGGAAGGGCGGTGATATTCTGAGATCATCCCGTGATCTTCATTCCCGACCCGCGCGCTTGTCAACGCCCGGTCGAACTGACGTTACCGCGCGAGCGCGATCCCCCGCCGACCGGCCAGATCCTGGACGAACTGCCACGCTACGCGCCCCGAGACCGCTCCGCGTGTCTGCCGCCATTCGATGGCCTCGGCACGCAGGTCGTCGTCGGAAATCTCGATCCCGTAGGCGTCGCAATATCCCCGGATCATTCCGAGAAATTCGTTCTGGTCGCAGGGATGGAACCCGAGCCACAAACCGAACCGATCCGACAGCGACACCTTCTCCTCGGTCGCTTCCCCCGGATTTATCCCGACCCGTTGCTCGTTCTCGATCATGTCGCGGGGCATCAGGTGCCGCCGGTTCGACGTCGCGTAGAAGATCGCATTCGCCGGTCGCCCTTCGACGCCGCCATCGAGCGCCGCCTTGAGCGACTTGTAATGCGTATCGTCCCGGTCGAAGCTCAGATCGTCGCAGAACATCAGGAACCGCCGGTCCCCGGCCTCCCTGACGATGGTGAGCAGCCGATGCAGCGTCGGAATGTCGTCCCGCAGCACTTCGACCAGCAACAGCCGATGCCCTTCGGAATTGACCTGCGCATGGGCCGCCTTCACCAGCGACGACTTCCCCATCCCCCGCGCGCCCCAGAGCAACGCATTGTTCGCGGGCAAACCTTTGGCAAACCGGCGCGTATTCTCGAGCAACGTATCGCGCGCCCTGTCGATCCCCTGCAACAGGTCCAGATCGACCCGGTTCACCTTTGCCACTGCCGTCAGCCCGTCATGCGCGGGCATCTCCCCCGGATGCCAGACATAGGCATCGGCCTCGTCGAAATCGGGCGGCGGGGCAGGGGGCGGCGATATCCGCTCCAGCGCATCGGCGATACGGGTCAGGGCGGCTTCGTCGAGGCTCACAGATCGTCATCCTCATCGTCGTCATCGAGGCCGAGGTCTTTCCGACGCTTCCTCTCTTTCCGCTCGATCAGGGCGACCAGATGGATCGAGATTTCGTAGAGCAGATACGTCGGCACCCCGAGCGCCAACTGGCTGATCGGATCGGGCGGCGTCAGGATCATCGCCATGAAGGCGATCCCGACGATGGCATATTTCCGCCATTCCTTCAGGCTGTCCGACGTCACGATCCCGGCCTTGCCGAGCAACGTCAACAGGACGGGAAGCTGGAAGCTGACGCCGAAAGCGAACAGCAGCGTCTTGATGAAACCGATGAACTGTTTGACCGAATAGCTCGTCTCGACGACGATATCCTTCTCGGCCTCCGCAAAATTGATCAGCCAGTCGAGAGCCAGCGGAATGACGACGAAATACGCGAGGCTCGCCCCCAGAAAGAACAGGAACGGCGTGGCCATAAGGAACGGCAGGAATGCCCCTTGCTCGTTCTTGTAGAGGCCGGGTGCGACGAAGCCCCATATCTGCGCAGCGATGAAGGGAAAGGCGAGAAAGAACGCCCCCCAGAGCGAGATATTGATGACCGTGAAGAACAGTTCCTGTGGCGACAGCACGATCAGCTCGGCGTCGGGGCGTATCCGAAGCAGCGGATAGGACAGGAAATCCACGATCTCGTTGCGAAAGAGGATGCAGATGACGAATGCGACGGCCAACGCCACCATCGCCTTGATCAGCCGGTCACGCAGTTCTGCCAGATGCTCGATGAGCGGGGCCTTGGAGGCGTCGATATGATCTTCGGTCATGCTCCGGCCCTGTTCAACCGGATTTCGCGTCGGCGGTCCGGGACGTGTCGTCTGTGGCGGCGAGCGGTTCCATGACCGGCTCCGGTTCGGGGTCGTCCTTCGAGAGACTGAAGCCCGATTCCTCGGCTCGCTCCTTCATCTCATCCGAGGTAAGAACAGGGTTCTTCTTCGGCTTGGCGGGCTTGTCGTCGTCATCGTCGAGATTCATCTTCTCGTTCAGCATGTCCGTCACCCCGGACTTGCCCTTGAGCAGCTTGCGGGCCTCCCGAAACTCATCCAGATCGGCCTCGCGCGCGGCGTCGTTCATCGAGTCCTGAAACTGCCGCGCCAGCCCCTTTGCCTGCCCGACGAATTTCCCCACCGACCGCATCATGCGCGGCAAATCCTTCGGCCCGATCACGATCAACGCCAGCGCGCCGACGACCAAGAGTTCCGGAAGACTGAAATTGCCGAACATGAGCGTCCTTCGAGGCGACGCGCTTTACGCGCTGTCGCGTTCCTTGCGGGGCGTGACGTCGATCGGTTCCGCCGGGCCGTCCGCATGAACATGATCGGTGGTGACGCGACCGGCGACATCCGCCTCGGTTTCGTCGTCGTCGTCCTTCATGCCCTTCTTGAAGCTCTTGATACCCTTCGCGACGTCTCCCATCAGTTCGGAGATCTTTCCCCGCCCGAACAGGAGCACCACGAGGATGCCGACGATGGCGAGTTGCCAGATGCTGATGCCACCCATCGATGACCTCCCTAGTTCATAGATGACTCACGCGATCACAGGAACCGCGTATTTCTCGACGTTACACATAAGGGCTTGGTCACGCGCATTAAAGGGAAAACGCCGGTTGTCCTGCAATCACCCTAAACCTGGAGCGTCATTCCATCGTCATGGACATAGGGCGAGCGCACCTTGCTCTGCGCCGCGCAGGGAAACAGATGACACGACTCGCGTTTCAACGACAGCCAGACCCGCTCCCCCGCCGCTGGCGTGAAGACCCCCGGTACCGTCGCACGCAGAACCGATCCATCGTGATCCATGTTCACTTCGATCAGGCTTTCCGACCCCATGAAGCGCGCCCGCTGTACCGTTCCGGGTGCCGCCACCCCCGTCCGCGCACTCGACTCCGGCCGGCGGCCCTCATCCAGATCGATCCGCAGATGCTGCGGACGCACGATGATCTCCACATCCGCATCGTCCACCAGCCCCGGCGTCAGGAACAAACCGAAAGGCGTATCCGTCTGCCGCGAGCGCACGACCCCGTGGATGACGTTCAGATCGGAGAAGAACGCCGCCGCCGCGCGGTCCTTGGGATTGTTGTAGATATGATAGGGCGCGCCGACCTGTTCGATGTTTCCGTCGCGCATCAACGCGATTCGATCGGCCATGCGCAGGGCTTCCTCGGGATCGTGCGTCACCAGCAGAACAGCGGCTTCTTCCTGTTTCAGAACCGACAGCGCCGCATCGCGCACTTCGTCCCGCAACCGGTTGTCCAACCCGGAAAACGGCTCGTCCATCAGCATCACGCGCGGTTTCGGTGCCAGCGCCCGCGCCAGTGCGATCCGCTGCTGTTCGCCCCCCGACAGTTCATGGGGATATTTGTCCGCATGGGCCACCATCTCGACCCGGTCGAGATAGTCGCGCGCGATACGCTTTCGCTCGCCCCGGCCATGGCCGGTCAACCCGAAGGCGACGTTGTCCAACACCCTGAGATGCGGAAACAGGGCGAAGTCCTGAAACATGAGGCCGATGGACCGTTTTTCGGGTGGATCGTGTCGCTCGGCATCCGACACCACCTCGCCATCGATCAGTACGCGCCCGCCGGATTGCCGCTCCACTCCCGCCGCGATCCGCAAGGTCGTCGATTTCCCGCATCCCGATGGCCCGAGCAGACAGACGACTTCGCCCGGCGCGATGTCGAGCGACACGTTCCGCACGGCGGTCGTGTTCCCGTAGCTCTTCATCAATCCATCGAGCGCAAGACGTGTCATGAATCCACTTTTCGCGTTTAGCCGAGTGTTTCCCTCGGAATTACCTAGGCCACCCCGCGCAACCTTGCAAGAAAGTTACCGCCCCCGCGCGCTTTCGCCCCGGAAACCCTGCGCGACGAGGAAGATTTCGGCACTGTCGCTCCGGCTCGCGCCCGGCTTGAAATGCCGCACGTTCCTGAAGTCTCGCTTGAGTTGGGTGAGCAGGTCGGCATCCGCCCCGCCCCGCAACACCTTGGCGACGAAGACCCCTCCCTCGTTCAACGTCTCCCGCGCGAACAGGGCTGCGGCCTCGCACAGGCCGATGATGCGGATATGATCCGTCTGCCGGTGCCCCGTCGAGGAGGCGGCCATATCCGACATGACGACATCGGCAGGGCCGTCCAGCACCTGCTTGACCTTCTCGTCGGCCCCCTCGTCCATGAAGTCCAGATGCATCAGCGTGACGCCTGCGATAGGCTCCACCTCCTGCAGGTCGACGCCCAGCACGTAGCCCTGTGCCCTGCCATTCTCGCCGATGGAGTTCACCCGTTCGGCGGCGATCTGGCACCAGCCGCCGGGCGCGCAGCCAAGATCCACCACGCGCTTTCCGGGCGTCAGGAAGCGGAACTTGTCATCGATTTCCATCAGCTTGTAGATGGCGCGCGATCGTCGGTTCTCTGCCGTCGCGCGCTTGACGTAAGGGTCGTTGAGCTGGCGTTCGAGCCACAGCTTGGAGGATAGCTTCCGCCCCTTGGCGGTCTTGACCTTCTCGTGCAGATGCCGCTGACCCCGCCCGGAATCGCCCTTCACCGGCTTCTTCACGTCACGATCGATGCTCGCTGCAACGCATCCTCCCGGTTCATCAGGCCATAGAGCAGCCCTTCGCGCAGCCCGCGATCCGCCACGCGCAACTTCTCGGTCGGCCAGTAATGCAGGATCGCGCTCAGGATGGATGCCCCCGAGATGACCAGTTCCGAACGGTCGTCGCCGATACAGGGAATCGTGGATCGCTGCGTCTGATCCATCGTCAGAAGATTGTCGATCAGGGCCGAAAGATCGAGCCGCCGCATCCACAGACCATCGACCATCGAGCGATTGTAACGCGGCAGGTCGAGATGTACTCCCGCCAGTGTCGTCACGGTCCCCGACGTGCCGAGCAACTGCATCCGCAGCAGGCGATCCTCCGTCGCCCCTGCACCGGTCGATGCGAAGGGGGCGATGAGCGATTTCGTGAAATCGCACATCCCGTCGAATCGCTCGCGTTCGTTCGTGACCGTCTTGAAGCGTTCCGCCAGAGTGACCACGCCGACCGGCAAGGAGGTCCAATGCGCATTCTGCGACAGGGTCTTGATGTCCAGTTCCAGCCGCGCCTCGTCGATCCCTTCGGTCTGGACGCCCAGCAGGATATCGCGTCGACGCGCCTTGGGCATTTCGCTGAGATCGATCCAGACGAGTTCCGTACTCCCCCCGCCGATATCGAAGACCAGAAGACACTCGCGCCGCGTATCGAACAGGGGTGCACATCCGGCGACCGCGAGCCTGGCTTCTTCCCCGGCCCCGATCACGTCGAGCGTCAGCCCCGTCTCGCGTTTCACGCGGGCGACGAACTCTCCGCCGTTATCGGCCCGCCGACAGGCCTCGGTCGCGATGGCGCGGGCGCGGGTCACGCCCCGTCGGGTCATCTTCTCCGCACAGATATGCAGGGCCTCGATGGCCCGATCCATCGCCGCTTCGTTCAGGCGATTGGTATGGTCCACCCCTTCGCCGAGACGCACGACGCGCGAGAAGGCATCCAGCACCCGAAAGCTTTCCCCGTCCGGGCGCGCGATCAGCAGCCGACAATTATTCGTGCCGAGATCGAGAGCAGCGAAGATGTGATCGAACCGTCCTCCCCGTCGCCGGGGTGGCCGCCTCTCCCTCTTCTTCTGTCCCGGCCCGTCGTCTTCAAACGGCCTCTTCGAGCCCGGTGATCGCCCGTTTACGGGCGATGACACACCGGGCAGCCCGTCGCGCGGTGGCGCCACAGCTTATCCCCTCGACATGCAACGGCGCGCGCCAGTCGCTGCGGACCTCGCGCAGCCATTGCAATTCCAGCCATACGGGCGCTGTAAAGCCGCAGCACCCTATCTCGTTGGGATCAGCCTATCAGCACTTTGCGAAGGGTCAAAGCATCATGCGCTGATTGATTCACGGATTCCATCTTCGCCCTGCTTGTCCTCGCCGCCATCGACAGGGTTGGAGGCATCGAGGCCGAGTGCCTGACAGGTGCCGAGCGTCAGCGTCGCATCGTTGAGCGTGTAGAAGTGGAATGCCCGAACGCCCTCGTCACGCAGTTCGTCGCACTGTCCTGCACAGACGGCGAGAGCCAGTTCCTTCGTTGCCCCGCGTTCCTTCGCTTTCGCGAAACGATCCGCCAGCCGGGCGGGAATCGATGCGCCGCAGCGTTTCGCGAAATTCGCCATCTTGTCGAAGTCGCGGATCGGCATGATGCCCGGAATCACGGGAACGTCGATCCCGGCTTTGCGAACGGCCTCGACGTATCGCAGGAACACCTCGTTATCGAAGAAGAACTGCGTGAGGATCGCATCCGCCCCGGCATCGACCTTGCGCTTCAGATGATCCATATCCGTGGTCAGCCCGTTCGAATCAGGATGAGGCTCCGGATATCCCGCAACTGCAATCCGCATCCGGGTCTGCGCCCGCAGGGCCGCCACGAGATCGGCGGCAGATGCAAAGCCACCCTCATGAGGCACGAACGCGCCTCCCGCCCCGTTATCGCCATCTCCGCGCAGGGCTACGGTCCAGCGTGCTCCGGCGGCCTCGCAGGTCTGGGCGATCTCGATGACTTCGCTCTGGGTCGCCCCCGCGCATGTCAGATGTCCGGCGACCGGGACGTTGATCTGGTCGCCGCGCAGGGTTTGCAACGTGCTGACCGTCCGCCCCTGGCTCGACCCGTTCGCTCCATAGGTGACTGAAAAGAAGCGCGGCTTCAGGGGAGCGAGCGCGCGAACACAGCGGCGCAGACCCGCATCGGTCAATTCGTCCTTCGCCGGAAACAATTCGAATGACAGCGCAATGGGGTCGGAATGAGAGAGGGTCATATCGGCAGTCTCCGTTATCGTTGAAAAGAACTATATCAAGATTTCTTTATGTGTAAATACAAATCTCGTGCTAGGTGTTCCTCCACTGTCGTAATTTAGATGCACGAAGTCGTAGCTGTGGCATCCGCCGGGATGTCTGGGCGCTATGCGGAATGTAGGATCGGGAGGGATTGAGATGCCGCAGGTTACAGTCGTCTACTGGCGTGACATGCCAGCTCAGGTAATCGTGAAAGCGGGGCGCAAGACGGCGAAGCGCCAATTACCGGAACGATTCGAGCAGGCGATCGACCGTGCGGCGATGAAGACCGGCGCGGCCAGTACGGACGATTACCTCGCTGAATGGCGTCGTGGTGAACCCTATGCCATAGATGGCGACGATCTCGAGGCATTGGCGGACGCCGAGTCGACGCGCCTCCAAGACGAATACGACCACGAAGCGCTCAAGGCGCTGATCGAGTCGGGCGGCAATACCCCAACCTGATGCGAAACCTTTTTTCGGGAACGACGATCATGGCCCTTCTTTCCGCTCTATTCCGCACGGAAAACAAGAACATCGCGCGAAACGACGCCGACCGACGCGCCGTCGCGGCGTTCCTGCAAGGATGTTCGATCGAAGTCATGCCGCGCACGGCAGCCAAGGTCGAGGATTTCAAGGCGATTCTCGCGCCCGGTACCCGTGTCTACATCGCCCATATCGAAGGTACGCCCATCGAAGAGATGATCGACACGGCGAAGCGTCTGTCGGCGGATGGGTTCGATGTCATGCCCCATTTCCCGGCCCGCATCATCGCGGATGCGACCGTGCTGGAAGACTGGATCGACCGGTATCAGGGCGAGGCCGGCGTCGAACAGGCACTTCTTCTCGCGGGTGGGTTAGACAAGCCATACGGAACTTTTGCATCGTCCATGGACATGCTGCAGACTGGCCTCTTCGGTGCGAAGGGCTTCAAGCGCCTCCACGTCGCCGGGCACCCGGAAGGCAACAAGGATATCGATCCCGATGGCTCCGACAGGAACCTCTTGGATGCCTTGCGCTGGAAACAGAAATTCTCGGAATCGAGCGATGCCGATATGGCGCTCGCCACGCAATTCTGCTTCGAGTCGGGGCCGGTCATCGAATGGGCCGACCGTCTTCGTGCCGAAGGCATCGACATTCCGATCCATATCGGTGTTGCCGGGCCTGCCAAACTCCAGACCATGATAAAGTTCGCCATCGCCTGCGGCGTCGGCCCCTCCCTGCGCGTTCTCCAACGGCGTGCGGCGGATGCCACGAAACTTCTGATGCCTTTCACGCCGGACGAATTCGTCACCGAACTCGCCGTGCACAAGGCGAAGACCCCCGATTTCAACATCACGAACGTTCATTTCTTTCCGCTTGGCGGCATCGGCAAGACTGCCGAATGGATCGGTGAAAACCGGAACGGCTGACTTCCTCTTCCCTCTCTCCGAAAGCTCTGCCCATGACCCGCACCGTTATCGAGTCGAAGACCAGGACCGTCATCATCGGTTTCGACGAACCCTTCTGCGTCATCGGCGAGAGAATCAACCCGACGGGCCGCAAGAAACTCGCTGCCGAACTGGAAAGGGATGATTTCTCTACGGTCGAGCGCGATGCGCTCGAACAGGTTGCCTGCGGGGCGACGGTTCTCGACGTGAATTCCGGTGCAGTCTTTTCGAACAAGATGGCCGAAGATCCCCGCTATGCGGACAACAACTTCGTCGAGCCTCCTCTGATGCGTGACCTCATTACGCGCATCCAGGCTCTCGTCGATGTCCCTCTGTGCATCGACAGTTCCGTCCCCGGTGCATTGGAAAACGGCTTGGAGGCGGCAGAGGGTCGTCCCCTCCTCAACTCGGTTACGGGCGAGGAGGAGCGCCTCGAACTCGTCCTTCCTCTCGTCAAGAAATACAACGTCCCGGTCGTCGCGATCTCCAACGACGACACCGGCATTTCCGAAGACCCGGAAGTCCGTTTCGCCGTGGCGAAGAAGATCGTCGAGCGCGCCGCCGATCACGGAATCAAAGCCGAGGACATCGTGGTCGATCCGCTGGTCATGCCTATCGGGGCCATGGCCACTGCAGGACAGCAGGTCTTCACGCTGGTTCGCCGTCTGCGCGAAGAACTTGGTGTCAATACCACTTGCGGCGCATCGAACATCTCCTTCGGTCTGCCGAACCGCCATGGCATCAATGGGGCCTTCCTGCCGATGGCCATCGCTGCCGGGATGACGTCCGCGATCATGAACCCGGTTCGCCCGCAGGAGATGGAGGCGATCCGCGCCGCCAATTTCCTGATGGGCAACGATCCGAACGGATCGGCATGGATCAAGCACTGCAAGATGATGGAAGCGGTCGACAGGGGCGAGGCTACCTTCGCCGATGCTGCAGCCGAAGCGGCTAAATCCTCCACGGGTGGTCGTCGGGGGGGCGGACGCCGCCGCCGTAGCGCGGAAACCTGAAACTTCAGGCTCGTGACCGCGTCATGGCGGCGATATGTACCGTTGTGGCGCGTTCGCCCTCTTGCTACCACTGCATCGCAGTATCGGGACAGGTGGGCAGGATAGAACGTGATGGACGAGAGCCGCGATCGCGCGAAGAGCAAGCAAATATCGCTGTTGCGCCGTCTGCTCCCGTTCTTCCGACCCTATAAGATCCACGTCGCTGCCGCTATGGTCGCCTTGCTGGCCGCTGCGGGGTTCATGCTCACGATGCCGATTGCCCTGCGTCGGGTCATCGATCTGGGTTTCGATCCCGACAAGGCGGAGTATATCGACAAGTATTTCATCGCCCTCATCGGCGTCGCTGCGGCACTCGCCATCGCCACCGCCTTGCGCTTCTATTTCGTCTCGCGCCTCGGCGAGCGGGTCGTGACCGATCTGCGTCGCGCCGTCTACGACCACGCCATCGGCATGTCGCCCCGCTTCTTCGAGACGATCCGCACGGGCGAGACCCTGTCGCGCATCACGACCGACACCACCCTCATCCAGAGTCTCGTATCCTCCTCGGTCTCCATCGCGCTGAGGAACCTGCTGCTGCTGATCGGCGGGATCGTGATGCTCTTCTTCACCAGCGCCAAGCTGACCGCGCTCGTCCTGCTGACCGTGCCGCTCGTCATCGTCCCCATCGTGGTGGCCGGACGTAAGGTGCGTGGCTTCTCGCGCGAGGCGCAGGACCGGCTGGCCGAAAGCTCTGCCATCGCCGGCGAGACACTGTCGAGCATCCGCGACGTCCAGAGCTACACACAGGAAGATGCCGTCCGCCTCCGGTTCGGGGACGCGACCGAAGGTTCGTTCGAGGCAGCGCGCAAGCGCATCGCGGCACGGTCGCTGCTGACGGCGGTCGTGATCTTCCTCGTCTTCACCGGCATCGTCGGCGTCATGTGGATCGGCGCACGGGACGTGATCTCCGGCACCATGAGCGCGGGTGAACTGGGCCAGTTCATTCTCTATGCCGTTCTCGTCGCGGGGGCGGTGGGTGCCCTGACCGAAATCTGGACGCAGGCCCAACAGGCGGCAGGGGCGACCGAGCGGCTGGTCGAGATTCTCGATACCGAAGCCGATATCGTCCCGCCCGCCAATCCGGTCGCTCTTCCGTCGCAGGCGCAGGGAGATATCGTTTTCGACGCCGTTTCCTTCAGCTATCCAAGCCGCCCCGACGAGCGGGCGCTCGACGATATTTCCCTGCATATCGCCCCCGGCGAGACGGTCGCCGTCGTCGGTCCGTCCGGCGCTGGCAAGACGACCCTGTTCCATCTCCTGCAACGCTTCTACGACCCGGCAAAAGGCCGCATCCGGCTCGATGGCGTGCCGCTCGACGACGCCGATCCGACGGCCATACGCGCACGCCTTGCCGTCGTTCCGCAGGAACCGGCCATCTTCGCCGCCAGCGTTCTCGACAATATCCGCTTCAGCCGCCCCGATGCGAGCGAAGACGAAGTCCGCAATGCTGCAAGGGCCGCTGCTGCCCATGAATTCATCGAGGCTCTCCCCGACGGATACGCCACGGAAGTCGGCGAGCGGGGCGTGATGCTTTCGGGCGGTCAGAAACAGCGCATCGCCATCGCCCGTGCGATCCTGCGCGATGCGCCCGTCCTGCTGCTCGACGAAGCGACTTCCGCTCTCGATGCCCAGAGCGAACGCGACGTGCAGGATGCCTTCGAACGTCTCTCCAAGGGCCGCACCACCCTCGTCATCGCGCATCGTCTTGCCACAGTGAAGAGTGCCGATCGCATCCTCGTCATGGAGGGAGGCCGCATCGTCGCCGAAGGCACCCATGACGAACTGGTCGCAGAAGGTGGTCTCTATGCCCGCCTCGCCCGTCTTCAGTTCACCGATCTGCGCGCCGTCGAGCCGAGCGAACCGCCGAAGACCGTGACGGTCGAACCTCAGATCGTCTCCGCCTGACGACCGAATGATGCGCAAGCATTCCCTAACTCTTGCGGGACACAGGACCAGCGTATCCCTGGAACCGGCTTTCTGGCTGGCATTTCAGGATTGCGCCCTCCGCGAAGACCTGTCCGTCAATGCCCTCGCAGAGCGCATCGATGCGGCCCGTCTGCGTGGCGGTCAGGATGATTTCAATCTTTCAGCCGCCATCCGCCTGCACGTTCTCGAAGATCTTCAGGCACGGTTGCGCGTAGCGTCCGAGTGATATAAGGATTTTCTTATATCGTCATTGCTTCGGAGAGACCCGTGACCGACCGCCTGACCCGCCTGCTCGAAACCCGTGACTGGCTGCTGCTCGACGGTGCGACAGGCACCAATCTCTTCGCGATGGGGCTGGAGGCGGGCGATGCGCCGGAATTCTGGAACTTCGATTTCCCTGACCGGATTCGTGCCTTGCATCAGGGTTTCGTCGATAGCGGCTCGGACGTCATTCTCACAAACAGCTTCGGGGGTACCTCCTATCGTCTGAAGCTGCACGATGCGCAGGACCGCGTTCACGAGCTCAACAAGCGCGCCGCCGAACTCGCGCGGGAAGTGGCCGATGCATCGGATCGTGAGATCGTCGTTGCGGGATCGGTCGGTCCGACCGGCGAATTGATGCAGCCGGTCGGTCCCCTCAGCCATGCCGATGCCGTCGCGGCATTCGAGGAGCAGGGCAGGGCGCTGATCGAGGGTGGAGCCGATGTCCTCTGGGCGGAAACCATTTCCTCGCAGGAAGAGATGGCCGCTATCGCCGAGGCCGCCTCCAATATCGGTGCCACACTCTGCGCGACCCTCAGTTTCGACAGTGCGGGCCGCACCATGATGGGCGTGACGTCCTCGGCCTATGCAGAGATGCAGGATGATTTTGCGCAGAAACCACTCGCCTTCGGTGCGAATTGCGGCACTGGCGCGTCGGATCTGCTGCGGACCGTTCTCGGCCTGACCGAAGCCGCACCGAACGCCATCGTCATCGCGAAGGCAAATGCAGGCATTCCGAAATACGTGGACGGGGCCATCGAATACGACGGTACGCCCGAAACCATGGCCGAATACGCCAAGCTCGCCCGTGATTCCGGTGCGCGGCTGATCGGTGGTTGTTGCGGAACCCGGAATCCGCATCTCGTGGCGATGCGTGCGGCGCTGGAGGAACACGTCCCTGGCGAACGTCCGTCACTCGATACGATTCGCGAAACGCTCGGAGATTTCTCGTCTGCGGAGGACGGAACCGGCGACACCCCGGCCCCGTCCCGTGAACGCCGGTCCCGTCGCAAGCGGACCTGACTGGATCATTCCACGGCCCAGCGAAGCAGGACCGTCGCCTCGATCACGATGGCTGACGGTCCTGCCGTACCTTGAGCGCCGTAGGAACTGGTGCGATAGGCCGGACCCCGATGCGGTGAACTCGTGTCCGACCGGATCTCCGTCAATTCGACGATGGGGCCAAGTGTCAGCCTCGCAGCCCGTGCATAGGTCTCTGCCCGTTCTACGGCATCCCCGACCGCCTTCTCCCGCAGGTCGGTCAGTATGGGCAGGCGATCCACGACATCGTATTCCAACCGCGCTATCCCATCGATACCGGCATTCGCCAGTGCGTCGAGAACGATTCCGGCCTTGTCGAGGTCGGTGAGCGTGACCGTAACGCGACCCTGTGCGGCGAACCCCGGATCGTCCGATCCGATGAGTCGCTTGCCTGCCGATCGACCCTGTCCGACCGTGACGCGCGAGATGCGGACGTCTCCATGCGAATCCATCGCACTGCGCAATCGTATCAGCCTCTCCTTTGCCGCGTCCATCGCCTTGGCGGCACTGTCATCCTGCACGTAGACATCGCCGATCGCCCGAACGACATCCGGCTCGACCACCACCCGTGCGCTCCCCGTGATGGTCAGTCGCCCTTCGTCTTCCTGCGCGATGGACACGGCTGGCACGAGTGACAGGACGACGGCAATGATCTTCAGCATCGGGCGAACCTTCATGATGGGATGTCAGCTTACAGGCAGCGCGTCCGTGGCTGAATCAGGCCACGTGCGGTGTAGCCCCTTTGTCGGTTCGCAGCATCCAGGCTGCGGCCACTCCTGCCAAGGCCCCGAAGAGATGCGATTCCCATGAGATGCGAGGATCGTTCGGCAGGACGCCCATGAGCAGTCCGCCATACAGCATTGCCGCCGCACCGGCCGCAAGGATCGCCCTGAAGCTTCGCTCCACGAAACCGAGGGCGACGATGTAACCGAAATAGCCGAAGACCAGACCACTGGCCCCGACATGGACGCGATTGCCCCCGCGTGCGAGCAGCCAGACGAGTGCGCCGCCGACGATGACGATGATGAGCGATGCTTCCACGAAACGCTTCGGCGAAGCCATCGCGGCCATCCCGCCCAGCATGAGCAATGGAACCGTGTTTGCCGCCGCGTGCTTGAAACCGCCATGCAGCAGCGGAGAGACGGGGATGCCGATCAGACCTCCGAAGTCGCGTGGTTCCAGTCCGAACCAGATGTTCGGCCTGTATCCGAGCGCGAAATTCGCGACCTGAATCACCCAGATGACGATCACGAACGTGATCACCGGGCGAAGACGCTCCATCGTAAGACTGTCGCGATCGAGCGGCATCGGAGCCTCTTTGGCGGTTGCGTGTTACGAACCGATACACGCCCCGCGCAGCCTCGCCAAGCATGTTGGTGCCTGCGGTCGATTTATCGCGACGAGGGGTCGCGCATGGCACAGTTTTATGCTCTGCTCGTCATAGCATTTCTATGCCGAAAGGCGCGCCGTGCGCCCGGAATATCGGATGGAGCGACCATGTCCGACGAAGAAGACGATATCGTTCTCAGCGAGCTGAGCAACGAGGAACTTGTCCAGCAGATGCATGACGATCTCTACGATGGTCTAAAGGATGAGATCCTCGAAGGGGTCAACATCCTGCTCGGACGTGGGTGGCAACCTTACCAGGTGCTCACGGAGGCGCTGGTCGAGGGAATGCGGATCGTCGGGATCGACTTTCGCGACGGCATTCTCTTCGTGCCGGAGGTCTTGCTCGCCGCCAACGCGATGAAGGGCGGCATGGGCATCCTCAAACCACTGCTCGCCGAAACCGGTGCTCCGAAGCAGGGCAAGATGGTGATCGGTACGGTCAAGGGCGATATCCACGATATCGGCAAGAACCTCGTTTCCATGATGATGGAGGGTGCCGGGTTCGAGGTCGTCGATCTGGGGATCAACAATCCTGCCGAGAACTATCTCGAGGCCCTCGAAAAGGAAGATGCCGATATTCTCGGCATGTCCGCGCTGCTCACGACGACGATGCCTTACATGAAGGTCGTCATCGACGAGCTGAAAGCCAAGGGAATTCGCGAGAACTACGTCGTTCTCGTCGGGGGTGCGCCGTTGAACGAGGAATTCGGCAAGGCCATTGGGGCCGATGCCTATTGCCGCGATGCTGCCGTCGCCGTGGAAACGGCGAAGGAATACATGGCGCAGCGGCTGCACAACCAGTAGGGTATGGCATGAGACGCGGGGGCGCCAGGCGGGATCGCACGGTGGAGAGCATCACGCTGCCGTCGGATGATCTGGCCGATGACGTCCTCGTCGAATGCCCTGTATCCATAAGCTCGAACCCGAAATCGGTGCCTCGCACGCTGTTGATCGCGTGCGGGGCACTTGCCCGCGAAATCCTTGCGATCATCGAGATCAACGGGCTTTCCGGGATGGCTCTCGAATGCCTGCCTGCGACACTCCACAATCATCCCGAACGCATCCCCGAAGCCGTCCGCGAAAAGGTCCGCGCGGCCAGGGCGCGCGGTATCGAAGACGTCCATGTCGTCTATGCCGATTGCGGCACGGGCGGATCGCTCGACCGGGTCTGCGAGGAGGAAGGCGTGACCCGCATCGCGGGACCGCATTGCTACGCCTTCTTCGACGGTCTCGACGCCTTCGCTTCCCGCTCGGAGGAAGAGATCGGCGCGCTCTTCCTGACGGACTTCTTCGCCCGCCAGTTCGACGCGCTGCTCTGGAAAGGCCTCGGCCTCGATCGCCATCCTGAATTGCGCGACATGTATTTCGGTAATTACGACCGTGTGGTCCATTTGGCCCAGACGGACGATCCGGTCCTCGACGACAAGGCCCGAGCCGCCGCTGCCCGTCTTGGCCTGCGCTATGTGCGCCGGAAGACCGGGTACGGGGAACTCGCCGATTTCGTTACCCGTTTCGCTCTGGCCTGAAACCGGGACTACCCCGCGTCGGACTTGACCAGTCGCAGATGCCCCCGGTCACGTTCCTGATCGCCATGGGTCAGGCGACGGGGCGCGCCACCATCGATGGTCTTCAATTCAGGCGTGCCGCGCTCGGGCGATCCCACGAGGGACAGCGGCTCGAGCCGCACGTCGCCCGATGCGTCATTCGAGCGTCTGCCGAACAGCGGTCCGGTTCCCACGCCCTCGAAACTGTCCCCGGTCAATTCGAACAGTCGCACCCGATCGACCCAATGGTGGATCGGATCGTAGAGCCGGGCGAAGGCTTTTTCTTCGCCCATGTAATACCCGCAACCCAGAACTCTGGTCATCTCTCCCATATCCGAGCGAAGCGGCAGGTAGAGGAATTCAGCCTGATAGTGGAATCCCCCCCGGTTCTCGACGGTGCAGGTGACGTGCCCGATGCATGGCTCGGCGACGACCCGGTGCATCACGTCCCTGACCTTCGCACGACATTCCCCGTGCCACAGGGCCAATGCGCTCATCCCGCGCAGTTCCATCCCGAAATTCTCGCATAGCCGGGTGCCTGCGAGCCGAAAGCGCACCGAATCGCGGCTCTGGGCTTCGAGGATGAACGTACTGTCGAGGAGTGCCGCGATCTCTCGCGGTTCTATCTCGCTACGAAACGGCGCAAGTCGGCCATCGCGGATGGAGTTCCAGTAATCGTAGAGTGCGCGGGTCTTCGGATGTTTCATGCTCGTAGCCTCGTCGGATCATCAGGGCAGGGTTCACACGCCTCACGCTGACGACCTCATGCCGCCCGAGATCAGACCCCCCCGGTCTGAACATCGCCCGACAAGTCCCCACGATAGGACAAGCCGGAGTGAAACGAAACTCGAAAAGCGGGTCGCAACGCCCGTGCCATTTCATTTTCGTACATTCGGCGATTCTAAAGGTTGCCTCGAAGATGTCCGAACAAGGCGGAGTGGTTCCGATGGACGGGCGGGGGGCGTTTCGGTAGGGTCGCGCGATGAAAAGCATGACGGGATTCGCGGCCTTCGACGGCTCGGATGCAGGCACGGTCTGGCGCTGGGAACTCCGCAGTGTCAATGCCCGTGGCCTCGATCTGAAACTCAGGCTACCGGCGGGTTTCGAGGCGCTGGACGTGGTCTTGCGCCCCCTTGCTCGGGCGGCACTTTCGCGCGGTTCCGTCAATGTTTCCCTGTCGATCGTGCGGGAGCAGGAAGCTACCTTTGGCAGGCCTGAACCCGAGGCGATCCGTGCTGTCATTGACGTGCTGCGCGAGGCGCGCGAGACCGCCGCCGATGCCGGCCTGCCTCTGGCCCCGGTAACGGCGGAAAATCTGGTCCCGTTGCTTCTTTCCGCGAGCAGTTCCACGGGGCCGCGACAGATGGACATGGAGGCTTTGACGAAGCCACTGACGGCGGGTTTCGTCACGGCGCTCTCGGCCCTGACGCAATCCCGTTCGGAGGAAGGGGATCGTCTGGGCCGTGTCATCGCTGGACACCTGACTCAGATTGAATCACTGGTGCGGGACGCAGGCGAGGGCGCGTCGGAGGCAGTCCGCGTCCTGCGCGAAAGAACGATGAGGCAAGTAAGCGAGATGATGGGTGATGCGGATCGGCTCGATCCCGTACGACTCGAACAGGAAATCGCGATCCTCGCCACGAAGGCCGACGTCGCGGAAGAGATCGATCGTCTGCGATCCCACGTAATCGCGGCGCGCGATCTGCTCGCGGAGGATGGTCCGGTCGGACGCAAACTCGATTTCCTGACGCAGGAGTTCAATCGTGAGGCGAATACGCTGTGCTCGAAATCGTCAACCGAGGCCATGACCCGGATCGGCCTCGAACTCAAGACCGTCATCGATCAACTTCGCGAGCAGGCCGCCAATGTCGAATGAGTCGCCTGCAGCGATATTGCCGGTTCTCGGAGCTATCGAGGCCTTCGAGGCCATGCCGAGACGGGGACTGCTCTTCATCCTTTCGTCCCCCTCGGGCGCGGGCAAGACCACGTTGTCCCGTCATCTTCTGGCGGCAGACGAAGCGTTGAACCTGTCCGTTTCGGCGACGACCCGCCTTCCGCGCGTCGGGGAAAGGGATGGTATCGATTACCATTTCGTCAGCGTCGATGCGTTCGGCGACATGGTGGACGGCGGAGCCATGCTCGAACACGCGAAGGTATTCGACAATCTCTACGGTTCGCCGCGTGCCCCGGTCGAAAGCGCCCTTGCGGCGGGTCGCGACGTCTTGTTCGATGTGGACTGGCAGGGTGCCCAGCAGATCAAATTGGCCATGCAGGGCGATGTGGTCAGCGTCTTCATCCTGCCCCCGTCCGTCGCCACGCTCGAAGGCCGTCTGAAGGCGCGGGCGCAGGATGACGATGCTACCGTCGCGCGGCGCATGGCCAAGGCGATGGACGAGATCAGCCATTGGCGCGAATACGACTATGTTCTGGTCAATGACGATCTCGAAAAATGCGCGACCCAGCTTGCCGCGATCCTGACGGCGGAGCGTCTGCGGTTGCATCGCCGAAATCCGGGCCTCGACAGGTTCATGGCCAAGTTGGAAAGTGAGAAGACCGCATGATCTACGCACTGGACGGCATATCGCCTCAGATCCATCCTACTGCCTGGGTCGCTCCATCGGCGACGGTTATCGGCAATGTAACTCTGGGCGAGGGCGCGAGCATCTGGTTCGGCGCGGTACTGCGCGGTGACAACGAGCCGATGATGATCGGCCCGCGCTGCAACGTACAGGATGGCTGTATGCTTCACTCCGACTCCGGTTTTCCCCTGACACTGGAAGAAGACGTGACTTTGGGGCATCTGGCGATGGTTCATGGGTGTCATGTCGGTGCAGGTGCCCTGATCGGCATGAAAGCGACGATCCTGAACGGGGCGCGGATCGGTTCGGGCGCGCTGGTCGGTGCCGGAGCGTTGGTACCGGAAGGTCGGGAGGTCGAGGCCGGAAAACTGGCCCTTGGATCGCCTGCGAAAGCGGTCCGTGATCTGTCGAAAGCGGAAATTCAGCGGTGTGCGGCGACGGCTGCGCATTACGTTCGCAATGCGCAACGCTTTCGCGATGGTCTAGACGCAGTTTCGTAGCCATCGCCTCTGCGACAGGGACTTATCCTCCCGCGAAGGCCTCCGCGCCGATATCGTCGATGGCGTCGATAACGCCCTCCCACGCCAGCATGATCGACGCATGACGGTTCTTGTAATCCTTCGCCGGGGTCAGCACTTCCAGACCTGACCACATCCCCTCGGGCGCGTCGGCCCCTTGCTTCAGCATCGCGCGCAGGGCGTCGCGCCCTTCGATCAGATCGGAACGGCTCGCACCGATGACCTTTTCTCCGAGAATCGCGGCAGAGGCCTGTCCGAGGGCGCAGGCTTTCACATCTTGCCCGAAGGCGGCGACCCGGTTCCCGTCCATCCGTACATCCACCGTCAAGGTCGATCCGCAGAGGGGCGAGCGTTTCATGGCACTGCCCTGAGGCTCGGCCAGACGTTCGGCATGGGGGATGTCTGCCGCCAGCGCCAGTATCCGCTTCGAATAGAGACTGATTAGGTCTGCTGCGTCCGCCATGGCCGCCTCCCTTCATTCAGCCTTTCTATATAGCGCGATGCTGGCCTTTCGTGAAGGCACGGCTATAAGTCGCACCGAGTATTCAGGAACACGCTATGTCCTTCGACCCGAAAACCCTGACTTTCAATGCAGATGGTCTCTTGCCGGCCGTTGCCCAGCAGCACGATACCGGCGAGGTATTGATGCTCGCATGGATGAATGCTGCAAGTGTGCGTGAAACCCTTCGTACCGGGCGCGTTATCTACTGGTCGCGCTCTCGCAAGGCCTACTGGCGCAAGGGCGAGACGTCCGGCAATGTTCAGCGTCTCGTTGAAATGCGTCTCGATTGCGACCGCGATTGCCTGCTTTTGCTGGTCGATCAGACCGGACCGGCCTGCCACACGAACCGACGCTCCTGTTTCTACACGGCGGTACGGAATGGCGAAGAGACGATCCTGACCGATCCCGAGTGAGTGTCCGCTAAGGCTCGAACCAGCCGCGCTCTATTCCGCCGTCTATCTCGAAGAGACATCCCACCCCGAAGTCCCTGGGTGGTTCGTCCAGTGCAGCAGGAGCAACCGGCCCTGTCGGCGGTGGGGCCGGAGCATCGGGATAGTGGCTCCAGTTCGACAGCTTTTCGAGTTGATAGGGGTGGATGTACTGCACGCCTGCCAGCCGGACCGATGCGACCTCCAGGTTGCTCCGCGCTCTGGACAGGCATGTCAGGATAGCAGCCGTGTCGGAGAGATGGGCGCGGGGGATCTTTGCGACCACGTCGATCGTGCGCTTCACGGCCTCGCGCAGGATCGGCATACCCTCTCTTATCTCTGCACCGGCCAACAGAAGATCGCGAACGCGGGGCCAGTCCCGCAGGTCGGTCAGATCGATATGTATCGTGCCCATTTCCCTTTTTGCATCGTTTCCGCCCGGCGCTATGACGATGCCGAGACTTCGCTCCAGATCCTCGATCTTGTGTTCGGAAGATTTTGCTCCGTAAGGAAGGAAGACGACCAGGGATATCCTGTACTCCGGCGGTGGTACCGTGCGGTCGAGTTCGGGCAAGGGCTCTAGAAATGCGGGCATCCTGTGTCTGCGATTATCGAGTACGGAGAGAACACCGTTCTTGCGCGGATCGCCTTGCCCCCGGCCGACATGGAACCCCGTCGAACAGATCAGAACGGAATGGACGAGTTCTATCGTACCCGTATTGCTTTCGCGCAGCTTCCTGAATTTGAACAGATGCCCGCCTTCTTCGAATCGATCCTGCGCCGGTGCACCCATCGGCGCAGGAGTGTCCATATCGATGTTCTGTGCGTGTCCTTCACCGGGAAGCAGCGCCCGATACCCGATCAGGACAGAGGTATACGTAACGTCGACCGGTGCTTCCGTAACGGCGATTGCGGCGGCGGCCGTGAAAGGAAAGTGGAATTCCGGGGACAGGGTGTCGTGCATCTCCTTCGCCTTGCGGATGCGCGTGCTCAGAGCGTGCCACGTCTCCCTGTCCTCCTCGCTGCGCGGCTCGCCGGCAAGGAGTCTCCGCCGCGCGCGGTCGAGCCAGGGCAGATCGGAGGTGTCGACGACGAGTTCCAGTTGCGGCGCGCCAGTGCTTGCAACTTCCTGCGACGCGCGCACCGGTAGATCGAATCGTGATTCGTAGGCAGCAATGATGCGATCCGCTTCAGGGGCGTGCGACAACTCGGCCGCGCTCCAGTCTGCCGTATGCAACACCAGGGTATCGGGTCGCCGTGGCGCGAAGTTCAGGATGGTACCCGTGACCATATCCTCATTCCCTTTCGGTCAGTAATGGGGTGGTGGCATGTCATCCTGTGCGGATGACGGCCCGTCTTCCCCGATAGCCTGTACCAGCCCAGCCAGCCGTTCGACCTGTGCCTCCAGTCGTCGGATCGCGACCCATTGCTGGGCCATCTGTGCCGACATATCGTCGATGGCGGCGGTATTATGGGCAAGATGTTCTTCGATGGAGGTGGACATGGTGGTTTCCTCGGGATCACCCTGGTTGGACAGCAACCTTAGCCCGACCCATGCGATCCTGCCATTCGAGATCAGCAGGGTATCGAAAGTGTCTTTCTCACCGCGATTATCGCGTATCGCGTATCGCTGCTGGAATGGCGCGCCCGCAGTCGCTATGGTCGCCGCAAAACCGGCTCTCTCACGGGAAAGACGATGCTCGATTTCAGTGAAGCACGCGAGGCGATGGTCGACCGTCAGGTACGGCCTTCCGACGTGACCCGCCACAATATCATCGACGCGATGCTCGCAATTCCGCGCGAGACATTCGTGCCCGCCAGTCAGCGAGCGGTTGCCTATGTCGACCGCGACGTGCCCTTGGGCAAGGGCCGCGCCCTGCTGGCACCGCGTACGTTCTCGAAGATGCTCGACGCGGCCGAGATCGGACCGTCGGAGACGGTTCTCGATGTCGGCTCCGGCCTCGGTTACTCCAGCGCGATCATCGCGCGGCTCTGTCGGGGCGTGATCGCGGTCGAGGAAGACGAAGCCTTGGCCAGTGCTGCCGAGGCCAATCTCGCGGCGCTTGCCATCGACAATGCGGTGGTTCTGAACTCGCCTCTGGCCGAAGGTGCTGCTGGCGAAGGGCCGTACGACGTCATCGTCGTATCCGGTGGTATCGCGGCGGAGCCTGCCGCTCTCTACGACCAGCTTGCCGACGATGGACGACTGATTGCCATCTGGATGCAGAACGGGACGGGGCAGGCAAGATTATCGGTCAAATCCGGCGACGATGTCGCAACCCGTTGGATCTTCGATGCCACTGCCCCGATCCTGCCCGGTTTCGAGGCCACACCTTCCTTCGCGTTCTGAAGAGGCGGGGAGGCGGTATGCGCAGCACAGGTATGATACGGAGTGCCGTCTGCGCGCTCGCCCTGCTTTCCACGGGTCCGGCCCTTGCGGAAGGTCTGTCGCGGATCGTCGAAGATGCATATCTCTACAATCCGAGCATCGATGCGGCGCGGGCAAACCTGCTGGCGCAGGGAGAGAGCGTCGCCATCGCCAATGCCGGTCGCTTGCCGACCGTAAATTTGACGTCGCAGTATCAAGTGAACCGTCGCTGGGTACCCGAGCCGCTCGATGATACGACCACTGCACCGCTCTCGCTCGGCATCAATGGCAGCATCCCGCTCTATGATGGCGGCCGCACCGCGAACAACGTCAGCCAGGCCCGCGCCAACGTCGATTCCGCTTATGCACAGCTTGCAACGCAGGAGCAGACGACGATCCTCAATGCCGTGACGGCCTATTTCGACGTACTGCGCGACAAGGAAGTGCGCGATCTGACCGTCGAAAGTCTCCGCCTTCTGGTCGAAGAACTCAAGGCCAGTGAAGCCCGTTTCGAAGTCGGCGAGGTCACGATCACCGATGTCGCGCAGACCAAGGCGCGGGTTGCGGCGGCGAATGCCGACGTGATTCAGGCCGATGGTAACCTGCGCTCCAGCGCCGAGGGTTTTCGCGCTGTCGTTGGCCGCTTGCCCGGCGCGCTGGACGCCCCCGAATTCCTGCCCGAACTGCCTGCCAGTGCCAAGGCGTCGGAGGATATCGGGCTGGCATACCACCCCCGGATACGCGCCGCGCGTTCGGCGGAGCGGGCCGCCGTCTACAATATCCGGGTCATCAATGCCGACAAGCTGCCTACGGTCCAGTTCGGCAGTTCCGTGAACGGACAATTCAACGACACCCTCGAAGGTCGAGGATCGCGCCGAAATAACCAGATAACAGCTGCGCTCAACCTTACGCTCAATGCACCGATCTATCAGGGCGGACAGGTGGACAGTCGTATCCGTCAGGCCCAGCACCTCGCAAATCAGCGGCGCGCCGATTACCATGTCGCGGTGCGCGAGGTTCAACGCTCGGTGAATGTCGCATGGCAGTCCCTCGTGACCGCTCGGGGGGCGATCGAAGCGGGCAAGGAGCAGGTTCTGGCCGCCAAACTCGCCTTCGACGGTATCCGCGAGGAGCTTCTGGTCGGATCGCGCGCTACGATAGACGTCCTGGATGCGGAGCGGGCGCTTCTCAACGCACGGGTTTCGCTGGTCAATTCCGTCCGGCAGCTCAATGTCGCTGCCTACACGCTCATTTCGGCGATGGGTCTTCTCGATGCGGGATTCTTCGGGGTCCAGCCTGTCGTGGGCGACGAGGGCGGTACGGCGAGGGTGGAACCGCTGTCACCCTATGGAGTCGTCAGGAATCCCGAAGCGGCCTGGCGATTGCCATGGCGTCCTTGACGGGTACATTGCCTGTTAACCAAAAATGATTAATTCTGCGCTTGATTGAATCATGTAAGATGCTTGCGATGGCCGGTTTTCCGGGATGGCGGGCTATGCAAGCGACGCCTCTCTGACCGCGAGAATGCAGTCGATCTGGAGTAATGTCATGAGCGACACCGCGAATGCCCGCGAACCGAGCATGGAAGACATCCTCGCCTCCATTCGTCGAATCATCGACGAAGAAGACACGCGCGACGGTCGTCCCGCTCCCGATCTCGCGGTGAATACCGAGGAGGATGATCGGCATGTCAACGATGGGCCTTTGCCCGTAATGGCCGCCGCGACGACGAATCGCGAAGACCCCGACGACGATGAGCAGTTCGGCGATACGCTGGAGACCTCCTCCAGACGCCAGGATGGCGATGACCGTGACGATGACGAGGAATCGATCTTTCCCGAACGGGACAGCCTTTTCTGGTCCCGTGCGACCGGACGCGGCGATCCCGTTTCGTCGCACGGAGCCGAGGATGATCACGATTCCCATACCGCTCATGCCGTGAACGAGCCGCGCGACGAAGGAGAAGATGGCGACGCGACGACGAATACGCGCGCCGATATCTTCACGAGGGCGCAGAACAAACTCGAGGCCACGTCACGTCTGAGTGCTCGTGAACGGATTCAAAGCCTCGCGGCCCGCGCCGGTGAACGCGCCGAAGGCAACGACCATATTGACGACGGTGGCCGCGATGGGGATTCGTCGTCCGATACTGCGAGTTCCCACGAAGACGGATCGAACGATCGCCGGGATGACGATGTGCTCCCGGAGTTTTCGACGGTCGACGACGACCGTTCGGTCTTCCGGGACGAGGGCGACGACGTCGGGGATGCCGGCAGTTGGAAGGACGATACAACCCCCGGCACCGCATCTGCGGACGTGCTGGAACTGACCGACCCGATTGCCCGTTCCGGGGGCGAACCGAACCGGGAAAGCGGCGAAGACAGCTATACCAGCGCTTTCGACAAATCCGAGTTTCGCGCAGCCGCAGAGGATCGAACCCCGGAAATCGAAGAGACATCGGCGACCGCTGACGAAGGCTCCGACCGCGATGACGTCTTCGATCTGACCACGCCGTTTGATGAAGACAGGAAAGCCGTCGAGCAAGGCATCGTCGAAAATGGCAAGGCTTTCAACGTCTCGGAAATCGCAGCACAGGGCGAATCCGCAACCGAAGCTACCGATATAGAACATGCGATTTCCGAGCATCTCGGGAATTCCGAACAGGCATCCGGTGCTGTCGACGAGACGGATATCGACACGGAAACTGCAGCAGAAAACGAGCCGGAAGCAATCGACGGGAATACCGATGAGGCGTCGGACTCTCCGGTTGGCAACACCTATTCCCGGTTCGATCACGTTTCGAATTCGGAGGCGCAGACTGCCGATGAAGGCGATGCGACCGGTGACGCCGATGCCGATGAGGCCGCGATGTACTCCACGGCCTTCACGATGCTCGAGGACGACACATCCACGCCCGACGCACCGAAAGAGAGAGAAGAGGGTTTCGAGTCGGCTGTCGAAGACGAAGACGCCGACGATCTTGGCGATGGTCTTGGGTTTTCGGATACATACGGCGCATCCGACGTCTACCATGACGACCCGCCCGTTTTCGACGAGGATTACAGCCGGAGCCTCGATGACGAGGACGAATCGGTCACGGCCCACGCCGCCTTCGCATCCGATCTGCCGGAGGAGCACCGTCGGGACGATCTGGAGACCGTCGGGGGTCTGGTGCGCGATGCGATGGAACGTGACCCGGTCGATTATGCCGATCCCTCTGCGCTCGTATCGATGACGAGCGAGGAGATTTCCGCCCGCGCGCTGGCATCCCTGTCCGACGTGGACGGCGAGGCGACGCGACGGGTCTACGGATCGCTGAAGATCAGCGAGAGCGGCGGTTCCGAAAGTCTCGAAGGCATGGTCCGCGAGATGCTGCGCCCGATGCTGAGCGAATGGCTCGACGATAACCTTCCGACCCTGGTCGAATCGGCAGTACGAAACGAGGTCGAGCGCATCAGCGCGAAGTCGCGGAAATACACGCGCGCGGCGGAGAAAGACTGAGCCGCGCGTCCTGCGTCCCGTGGACGATCTTCCGACCCCCGTTTCCGGTGTCCTGAACGGAAGCCTGCATCGTCTTCCCTTGCGCGTGTACTGGGAAGACACCGATGCCGGGGGCATCGTCTACCATGCCAGCTATATCCGTTGGATGGAGCGGGGGCGTACGGAGTATCTACGCGCTCTCTGTCTGAACCAGCGAGCCCTACAGGCCGCCGGAACACGCTTCGTCGTCAAATCGATGAAAGTCGAATTTCGCCGTCCCGCGTTATTCGACGATTCACTTCTGATCTGCACACAGTGTACGAGTTTGAAAGCCGCCAGCCTCACGCTCGACCAGAAAGTGATGCGCGGAACCGAAACGATGGCTGAAGCCGAGGTGCTCTGTGCGGCAATCGACGATGACGACCGACCGATGCGTATGCCGGAAGACGTGCGAAGGCGCGTGGTATTGGCACCGGAGTGCAACACTCGTTGACCGAACGGCAACAATGCTGGACGGAGTCCAATTTTTGTCACACTTGAAGTCGATTCCTTCTGGCGCGTCGCCAGCGGAGAGCGACACCCGCATTACGGGTGGATGAGAGGATAATCTGATCATGGAAACGACGGCAGTTGACGCATTGAGCGGCGGCATCGATTTCTCGGTACTTGGACTGTTTACCCGTGCCCACTGGGTCGTGCAGGCGGTCATAATCCTGCTGCTGATCGCCTCCTTCTGGTCCTGGGCGATCATCATCGAGAAGATCATCCGGTATCGCCAGATGAAGCGCGCCTTCGCATCCTTCGAAGATGAATTCTGGTCCGGTGCCTCTCTGGACGACCTCTACTCCGGGCTTCCCGATGACAAACGCTCGCCGATCGAGCGGGTCTTCGCTGCCGGAATGAAGGAATGGAGACGGTCTTTCGAGGCGGGCGGTGCGCTGATCTCGGGCGCGAACCAACGGATCGACCGCACGATGTCGGTCGCTGTGGACCGCGAATCCGAACAGCTCGAAAGCTGGATGGGCTTCCTGGCGACAGTCGGTGCCATCGCGCCTTTCATCGGTCTCTTCGGAACGGTCTGGGGTATCAAGAACAGTTTCGAGGCCATCGCTGTCAGCCAGAACACGAATCTCTCCGTCGTCGCGCCCGGTATCGCCGAGGCACTGTTCGCAACGGCATTGGGCCTTCTGGCGGCCATCCCGGCAGTGATTGCCTATAACCTGCTTTCGGATCGTGCCGCGCGCCTGTCGAGCCGTCTCGATGCCTTTGCCGACGAGTTCTCGACCTTGTTGTCCCGCCAGCTGGAACGGCGGGCCCGCTGATGGGAGCGGCTGTCAGGAGTCGGTCGTCGGGACGGCGCGGGTCGCGCCGCAATGCGCGCATGTCCGAAATCAACGTCACGCCTTTCGTCGACGTGATGCTGGTGCTGCTGATCGTCTTCATGGTCGCCGCACCGCTTCTGACGGTCGGTGTGCCGGTCAAGTTGCCCAAGACCGCAGCGAATCCCCTGCCCACCGAGCAACGCGAGCCGGTAACGATCAATGTCGACATGGAAGGGCGCATCTATCTTCAGGGTGACGAGGTCGTACCGGAAGACCTGGCTGCGCGTCTTGCGGCCATTGCTTCGGAACGCGGTGCCGACGAACGTGTCTTCCTGCGCGGCGACGGCGATGTCGGCTACGGGCGGGTCATGGAAGTGATGGGCCAGCTGAACGCCGGAGGCTTCAGCAATATCGGCCTCGTGACCGATCCCGGCGGGCAGGCAGCCCCCGGTCGTTCGATCGAATGATGAAACGCCGTCGAGAAGGGTGAGAGCGTAGCGTGACGTATATCGGGGTAATCGCATCGGCGGTTCTGCATGTGGGTGGGTTGTTCCTGCTCCTGACGGCGCGCGCGCCCGAGCCGCTGATCCCGCTCGGCACGGATACGCGCGTGGCGGTCGATATCATCTCGGTCGACGAGTACAACGCCCTCGTCTCGCGCGCCCCCGCTTCCTCGACCCTCGCGGGCCTGCGTATCCAGCCGGAGGCGCCCCGGGCGCCCGTGGTGACGGATGCGGGGCCGGTGACCGATACCGCGATCGACACGCCGCCCGACTCCCCCGCGCCCGCCGTCGAACTGGCCATGCGCCT
>ENA-ORXU01000804-ORXU01000804.1-marine-metagenome-genome-assembly--contig:-NODE-804-length-32085-cov-4.238565_pt1 | contig 32085 bp, 26 predicted proteins | sample MGYA00237869_ERZ511484 | MGnify/ENA metagenome assembly ERZ511484 | reverse complement strand
TGGATTGCGCAAGCTGTCATGAATCTGTGTACTTTGTAGGTGCACAATCAAAATATGTCAACATGATGACTCTGAAAGAGCCAGTGGACGGACTTGAACCGCCGGCCGGCTGATTACAAATCAGCTGCTCTACCAGCTGAGCTACACTGGCTAATTTCTAGCTTTCAAAAGCCTTTTACGGACGTTTCCGAAAAAGCGACTGCAAAGATAGCATTAGTCGCCCAATTATCACAGTGAATTTTTAATTTATCATATACTTTTTGAAAAGCCTATTTTCTAAGACCTAAAATGGAGGGTGGGCCTATCGATGTGACCGCTGTAACTCCTTGTATTTGATGACATTGCGCTTTATTGTATCTATTGCGCTGTCGGCTGCAGCCTCAAAAGTTTTGTCTACTTCGCTGACAAAAAGTGTATCTCCAGGAACGAGGAGTTTGATCTCGACAATTTTATCTTTGATTTGACCTGAATTTTCTAGTCGCAGCGTTACCAACGCATCAATAATTCGGTCATAATATTGCTCTAATTTTGATACTTTCTTGGTGATGTAGTCAACCAACTTGTCATCTACTGAGACATCTGGGGATTCGATTCGTACTGTCATATAAATTATATACACGTTTAATTAAATAATGTTCATTTCGCTTTAGTCATTTTGCTCTTGGGTGAGACTTTCCGTATGCCGCTTTTAGTTTCTCGATGGATGTGTGCGTGTATACTTGCGTTGCATTTAAGTCAGCATGGCCCAGCAATTCTTTTATTGCATTAATGTCAGCTCCTTCATCTAGCATCAAGGTAGCGAACGTATGTCTCAATGTGTGTGGACCGGTGCCTTCGGCATTCGTAACCAACTTTAAGTACCGTTTCACCAAATTATAGACAAATTTTGGATATACAGGTCGAGCTGCATCTGTTAGAAACATCGCCATTTCAGATGAATCAATCTGTTGACGCCACGACATGTACTTACGTAACACAGTTTGCACATGCTGTGTCAACGGTACGAGTCGCTCCTTGCTTCTTTTACCCAAAACACGCATGACACTTTCTTTTAAACGGATATCAGATAGTTTCAATCCGATCAGTTCGCCACGACGAATGCCTGTTGAAAACAATAATGTAATGATCGTGTGTTCTCTTGCCGTTTGATAATCAATCATTTCTGGCAAAAGAGATTTCAAGGCATCTAACTCTTTAAGTCTCAAATGGACTGGCAACTTCTTCTTCACTTTTGGAACAGAAATTTTATCCATCGGATTTACAGCCAATCGCTCTTGCTTAATCGCATAAGAAAACAAACTATTAAGAACCGATCGCTTGCGTCTGATCGATCTGGCATCAATGTCATGTTGAACAAGCTCGACCATCCAAGTGCGGATCATTGAAGGAGTAGTTTCTAAAATATCGGAAATATCGTAAGATTCAGCAAGGAAATTTTCGAATTGCTGCAAGTCAGATATGTAAGCTGTCAGCGTATGCGCAGAATATCTCTTCTCTACTGAAAGGTATTGCTCGAACTCAGTGCTTATCACATGACCAAAATATGAAATACTAATGGATTACGCCAAAAACTGATTGAATAGTCGCAAGAAAAGTGGTAAAGAAGCCAAAAGGTAGGACAAATAGGGCTTGGGCTATCCCTGTTCGCCGTACTTTTCATTTTTGTAGATCGCTTTTAATACTTCTGTACGTCTTTTGACAGAAGGCTTAGTGAAATGCTTTCTACGTCGAAGTTCTTTAATAACACCTGAGCGTTCGAACTTTCGCTTATATTTTTTCAAGGCGCGGTCAATTGACTCGCCATCTTTTACATCGATTATGAGCATATGCTGTTGTTGTTTTAAAAGTGGCGCAAATATAAAAACTTTCGTTGACAATGCAAGCTCTAGTATAATCTCTCTCATTGCATGGTTGTTGATGCCTTCAGTAACTTTAATTCTGAGTAAGTATGCTTCGGTATATACAAATCGGAAGCAGAGACGTTCTATTTATAGGATATACCTTACAATCGACAAAACATCTATCATGCTAAAAGCAATACTATTTTTGACCTTCAGTCTCGCTGTTCTATCTTTGACTCAAGCTCAGGTTATAGAGAACTCACCCTCGATCAATGAAGCACATACAGGTCTGATTAGCAATAATAACACGATACGGATAAAACAAAAGAGTCGCGTCGTAACCTATGAAGATGCTCGCAATTCGTACAATGATATAGGCGGTTCACCTTATCTACACGAAAAGCATCAGCCGCTAGTCGAATTGTATATGACAACGGGTGAAGTAGTCGAGGATGTCAAAATTCAATATGATTGTTTTCATAATGAGATTATCGCGAATAAAGGTGATCAAGTTGATGTTATTCTGGAGACGGCATTTTTTGAGTCGATTGTTTCACCTACAAATGACATGAAATACCCGCTTAAGCGTCCGAATCGAGACAATCCTAATAAGTTTTATGAAATACTATATGAAGATGATGAAGTTACTTTCTTTAAAAATACCAAGGTCTCGATGATCAATCATACAGTCAATGTGCCAGGTCAACAAGGATCGAAAGAAAAGTTTCATCGTGCTGAAACTTATTATGTCGTACGAGGTAATAGATCACCAGTACAAGTGAAATTAAAAAAGGATAATTTTTTTATTTTATTACCAAAAGAAAAGCGAGCTGAACTAAAAATAGCTATGGAGGAATTAGGTTTGAAAAAGCTTAAACGTGAGGAGGATTATGTGAGTGCTTTAAATCATTTCAAAAACAAGAGCAATTAATATTTCGTCTTTAGCGAATCAATAATAAACTACCACTATAGCTTTCTGCTATTTCGCAAGACTCACTTTCGTAGGTAAGTGAATATACGTATGATCCATTAGGTGATAACTTTCCACTAGACGTGCCATCCCAACCTACATTTGTACCTGCATTTCGGAAGACTTCCCCACCCCATCTATTAAATACGGTTAACTCATATACCAATATATTATCACCGTCGAAATAAAGCTCAAATACATCATTGATACCGTCGTTATTTGGAGAAAAAACACTGGGGATATAAAATGTCCCTAAGTTGACAAAATTAATATTTATTGTATCGGTCACAGCGCATCCGCTTGTGTCAACTGCGGTGGCTATTAATTGTTGGTTGGTTTCGACCAATAAACTGGTTCCCGACACCCCATTTGGAAAAATCGTATTGGGTAGGTTACTAGTTAAATTAAACTCTCTACCACAAATTAATTGGTCTGGTCCCAAAAAACTCTCGTTCAACGTAAAATCTCTGACGTCGAATCGAAAAAATGAATCACATATGCCGAGAGGATCTAAAACAGTATCTCTGTAAATGCCTGGCATATCTACTTGAAGTCCTCGAACGCTAATCATTTCTTCAGGACATTTGAATAAAATTTCTTTTATTATAGGATCGTCTTGGATCGTAATACTGATATCATCGAATAATTGGCAATTATTCGTTTCGGTGACAGTCACAGAGTAAAGTCCGGATTGCGTGACAGTAATACGAGGTTCGCGAATACCAGTATTCCATTCATATTCATCAAATATATCTTGCACTTCGAGTATAAATGTGTCTCCGAAGCAAGAACGAAGATCGGGTCCTAGGTCGATTGTGTTAGTGGTCAAACAACAACAGTCTCCAGCTAATTGTGGGTCATCACAATCTATGAAACCGTCGAGATCATCGTCGATTCCATTGTCACAGATCTCGCTAGAAACGGAGGATAGTGCGCATACGGCATCAATATCTGCTCCTGGAGAAGCTGATTCACAACCAAGGCTCGGAATATCTGTAATTTCTATGGCATTGAACTTGAGGATTCCCATGACATTTACCGGGACCAATTCATCTATGTCTATTGATGAGGTAGACCCCATAATTGAGCCAAAGGCATAAAATCCATCCCCGTTATCGTCCAGTACACCAGCATTATTCAGTTCAGTTATAGTAATTGCATCGGCAGCGCGCAGTTCTACCGTCATTGATTCGACTGCAGAACCGATTTCAAATACCCAAATATCAGGGGCATCGTCTCCACTATTAATAATTAGATTATCATCAAAGCCTAATTTGATAGAGCCTCCATCTCCAAGGCTCACATAACGATCCCCACCAGGAATGCCAGTGTCGTCCGCGACACCAAGTGCCATCTCAGGAATTGTAAATTGATTCGTATCCCCGCATGTTTGATTGTACTCTATGACAAAATCGGCAAAGGACAAACCGTCATTGAAGCATGTGATACAGCCCATATTCGGAATTGCTTGACAATCGCTGTCATCACAATCGAAGTCCCCGTCTCCGTCATTATCTATGCCATCGGAGCAGAGTATAGAATTGTTTTCTTGAGACAAACCGATGCACACAATGAAGCATAAACCTGCTAGCAAAATTATTCTCTTATTAGGTACTAAAAAATTCAAGAATCTCACATTCATTTAATTTAATTATCTGCTTTTTTTCAATAACCGTAAGGCTACTACTCCTCGAAATAAAATACAAAGAAAAAGGGGAAGCACTATTAACGCTTCCCCTTGGTTTTTTATACTAACAATTAGCATATCCAATCTCTAATGATTGCTCGTACTAATTAGTCAAATCGGCCTACTTCAGCACCATTTGGATCAAACAATACTAGCTCCGACCCAGATTTTGTTATGCTTCCGATAGTAATCAAATTATCTCCTGCGGCATCACTCGGTGAGTATGAGAAAAATTTATCAGCATTATCGAATTCTAAAGTATTATAACGTGCTGTCGACCCTTCTGGGGCGACAACGCCACCTTTGAACAAGACCACTTCCATATTATATGCAAATGAATCAACACCAGAACCAACCAGAGGACCAATGGTATTATTATCAAACAATTGAGCTACTAAATCATATGTACCGTCAACGGTAATAGCATCTCCAAATAAAATCTCTGGACAAGCTCCTGTTGCAGCAGCAAATCCAGAAACTTCATTACCCATGTCATCATATACTAATAGATCGATATCGGAGTTTCCGCAAGTGTTAAACGTACTTGTTCCGAAAGCAAAATCCGTACTCCAGTCCAATTGAATTGCTGGCGGATAAACTTTATTCTCAATATTCAACAGCGTAACTTCTCTCGAAGCAGGCAATCGGAACGGATCACCGCCACCAATATTGACAACAACGCTTTCAGTTTCCTCAGGAAGAAAATCTTCATAAACGGTTACTGAAAAACTACCTTCTCCTGCTAATGTAGAAACATCAACATCATGAGTACTTAAATCATAGTCTACACCTTCTGTTGCTGTTGAATTGGATGATTCACTAATTTCAATATTTACATCGATAATTTGATTCTGATCGAATGTAAAATTGATATCGTAAGTACCAGCTTCTTCCGGCACCGTGATTGGCTCGGTGATGCTGGTAAAGTCAAACTCTTGTGGACTCGTGATCGTCGATACATCTCCGTCATCTTTTGAACAAGAAAACAGAAGCATCGAGCAGCACATGAGACCCAGAATATTTTTTATATTAAAATTCATAATTAGTCTTAATTTTATTTAATTCACAATTTTTGTCAACGTCTCAGTAAATTCACGAGGTCCACTACCGTCAGTGAAGTAGCCATACGTCAATTTGAATACGTGCTCACCATTGACGTCATCAGGTATTAGGATGTTTTTTCCATCACAACCTACGTTGGACAGAAGACCAGGGTCATCTGTACAGTTCGTAGCTCTATTTCCTGAAAACAAGCCATCATCCGTAATGATCGGTACAGTAAGCGTGTTTGAAGTCTCGTCTAAAACGAAATGGAAAGCATTTCCACCCCAACCAAAATTACCCCAGAAATCATTGTACGAATATGTCACTTCATCAACTGAACCGATAAAACGTTCTCCGCCGTCCCATCCGCCGTTATCAACACCGATACGGACGTACTTTGATTCTGACACGACATACAACCCGGCAAATCGACTTAGTACACCTACGAAAATTGAACCTGACAATGGAATGACACTTCCGTCGCTAACGACACCTTCAAAGCGCATACGCCATCCTGACCCGATAGCCAAAGCTGTCTGGTCGTCAGGCAATCCGCCACCATCTAAAACAATTCCTTCTCTTAGATCATCGTATGTGAATTCGTGATCAATAGCCGTACGAGCACCAGATATTGGAAAGCTTTCAAATAAAACTTCATTTGAAATATTGCCAGTTGCATTGTCAGTATAGAAGCTATAAACATTCACTTGAGTCAATGCTTTCACTCCGTTGATCACATCAAATCGCATATTATACGATTCTGTTCCTGCTTGAAACGAAACAACTCCTGTTCGTACTTGCAAAAACGGATCTGTAATTTGTTGTGTGAGCCCAGTTTGGTATTCGACCGCTTCATCATCATTACAAGATGTGAATAGAAAAGCGCCGAAAACGAAGAGGCTCACTATTTTAAATATATTCTTCATATCTATATTAATTTAAGTTTGTGATTAATTGTCCCAGAATACCATGTCGGTGACATTCGTCTGACCTGGGAAATTAGGATTAAGGTTTTGCTCTGATTCAGGATATACAAATCTCGATGGGAAAGTACGTCCTGGTAAGCCAGATTGCTGCGGTCTTTGGTAAATACCACCTTCTCCAGTAAAATAAGGGGTAGAAGGTGTGTCAAATCTTCGAGCCTCAATCCAGCCTTCAGCCTCCTGCATACCAGTCATGGATACCCATTTTTGAGTTGCTAATAGCTCCATCCGGTCATCGCCATTAGCACTCGCAAATCCAAGTCCTGTAATGAAGTCATCAACTCCATCTGCCCCCAAGTGAGCAAAATTAGCACGGATCGCGTTTTCAAATGCAGTATTCGCGTCGCCAGTTCCAAATCTTAGGGCTGCTTCGCAACGCAAAAACCAAGTTTCCCAATTACTCATGAACATCGTAGGATCAGCAGCACCATATGTGATTGCTGCAGGATCGCTCCAATCTTCATCAACAGCTCCAAAATCTAAAGCTATTTCGTGAGGAGCTCCAGCCTTTATCTCACCAGGGAAATTCGGTGCTTCATCGTAAACAACGAATTTTCTCGGATCTTCAGTACCATCCATCACTGCAGTCACAGTGCTTGAAGCTTCGTAAAAATTTCCGATACCAGACTCTAACCAAGCAAACATTGGATTCTCTGAACCCGGCATTCCTGAAAATGCAACCTGCGCTTGATTACTCGTGATGAAGTTGCCATTTGACATGACTTCAGCGACTTGCCCCGATACATCAGTCACACTCGACATACGCATCAACAAACGAAGTTTCAACGAGTTAGCAAAATCGATCCAATCATCAACATGACCTGCAAATAATAAGTCTTCAGGACCTACATCTTCTCCTCTATCGAAGTCCGCTAGAGCATCGTCCAATGTCGTTACTAGTTGTGGATAAATAACAGCATCATCATCAAAAGATGGTGCCAAAACTGAACCATCTTCAATAGCTCCTTTTACAGCCTCAGAATAAGGTATATCACCGAAGTGATCTACTGCATATCCATAGATAAAAGCTTCCATAACTTTTGCCATACCAGCGTAAGTTGGATTATCACTTTTCTTCAGAAATGCGACATCAGCTAAAGCATTACTATATGAACGAGCCCATGCCTGATTGTTATCACGTGGCTCCATAATATAGCGCGCGTTATCACCTAAAGACACACCAGGACCCCAAGTCCAATATTGTGCCCAAATAAATGCCTCTTCGTTGTATTGAGCATCCAAAACGAATGCTGTATAATTCAGTACCGAAGTCAAAACTTCTTGAGGTCTTGCTGTTGCCGGATTATCCGGATCAACGTTAAATTTTGCTAAGTCGTCGCCACATGACACAGTCATGAAACCACAAACCAACAGAATTAAAAATTTATTAAATAATTTCATTTTTCTAATTTTTGTTTGGATTAAAATTTCAGACTCAATGTCACACCATAACTCTTCGATGGAGGAGTTTGAGTTGTTTCAATACCTGTGGCATTTCCAGTCAGTCCAGGACCATTGATCTCAGGATCTGCAAATGTATTCTCATCAGCCAACCAGAATTTTAAGTTTTTCGCAAAAACTCCAATAGAAGCAGAGCTGAACGGCAATCTATCTAGAGCCTTCCCTGGCACTTGATATCTTAGTCCAACTTCACGCAATTTGACAAAACTAGCATCGATCAAGTGATCAGTAAACGGAACATTTCTAATAAAATCATAAGGAGCAACTTCAGTTGTATTCTGTGAAAAAGTTCCGTCTCCATTTTCAACAACACTGTTTTCAACCACGAATGCTTCACGGTTTCCAATTAGTGTTGTTAATGAAGTTCCATTAAATTCAACGAGGTCTTTGGTATATGACAAGAACTGACCACCTTGACGAACGTCAAAGAGAATATTAGCGCTAAGTCCTTTGAATCCAATTGTTGTTCCCATACTAGCTGTATAATCAGGTTGGTATGAACCGAAAAATTCAGGATCATCAGCTGTGCGTGGCAATCCACTCGCATCAACAACTGTCTGGCCAGCATCATTAGTTCTCACCGCTTGACCTTTAAATGTTCCATATGGCAATCCAACTGCTGCAACTTGAGTAACTCCTGCGAATGACCCAACTGTGATCTCATCTTGATCAGCTTCTGGGTTGATCTTAGTTACTTCATTTACATTTCTCGCATATAGTAGATTGATATCCCAATTCAACCCGTTAGGGTTTGTCAAAGGTCTCAACGTTAATGCAACCTCATGACCTTTATTCGTCATTTCACCTAAGTTGGCAACTGTAGATGTATATCCAGTCGTACTCGGTAATGTTACAACAACAATTTGATCTGTGTGAACTGAACTATAATATGTGTATTCCAAATTGATTCGATCTCTTAGGAATGATGCGTCAACACCAGCTTCGAAAGTGGTTGTTAACTCCGGCGTCAAATCAGGGTTACCAATTCGATTTCCTTGTGTGAATCCTGCTTGACCGTTAACCGGGAATGTCAAATCATGACCATTACCTAATGATTGAAGCGTTGGGTTCGCAACAAATACTGGTAGTAACTGATACAATCCTGCATCATTACCAGTTGTACCATAACTAGCGCGCAACTTCAAAAACGATAGAACATCGCTTTCCGCATTCATGATATCAGTCATTACAGCAGATGCTCCAACAGCCTGATAGAAAAAGCTATTATTTTCTACTGGAAGTGTCGAAGACCAGTCATTACGAGCTGAATACTCTAAGAATAACTTGTTTTGCCATCCTAAACGAACGTTAGCAAAAGCACCGATAATTCTGTAATGAGTTTCATTGTCTTCTGCTCTTGTACCACTGACAGAGTTTGATAAATCATAAAATTCAGGAACAACAATACCACCGACTGTAGTAGAATATAGTCGTGACGTTTGACGATCAAACAAGTTCATACCTACAGAGATATCAGCAGAGATATCATCTGTAAGATTCAAATTGTAATTCGTCAAACCAGTGATATCAATATTTGTATTGTTCAAGTCTGTTTCAGAGTACTCACCCAAGAAACCTTGACGGCCTCCTCTTGGAGTTGGTACGATACCATCACCCCAAACTAAGTGGTCATTATATTGGTATTGAGGAACAGCCTGTTTAATATCTGTACGAACATTATTAAACCCAAATTTGGCCGATACATCCCAATTATCTGTCAAGTTATATGTCATACCCATATTTCCTAAGAAATTATAGATTTTACCATCGTTGACATTTTCGTTCAAAACAAAATAAGGATTTACAGTATATGAGCCATAATAACCATCAAAGCCATGAAATGGGCTCTTGTAGTCTTTTAATTCCGTATAAGGAATATTAACCGGCGCCTGCAATGCGTTCGCATATGCATTTTGTCCTTCAAAAGGTCTAGATCCTTCTTGAACAGTGCTTTGATCGACTATACCATAACTAACAGAAAAGTTAGTATTAAATTTTTCTGACACTTTAGCACTAGCAGATAACTTAAATGTGTTACGATTGTAACCAGTATTTTGGAGTGTTCCGTCTTGGTCTGTATTAGAATATGACGCGTAGTAAGTGAAGTTGTCCTTAGCACCAGAGAAATAGATGCTATTTGATAATGTATGACCCAATTCGAAGAAATTATCGATTTGGTCTGGTACTGCACTATATGGTCGAGACAAATATTCTAAGTCACCATCTCCATCTGCATCAACAGGTGATGTCCAAGGTCGAACAACGCCATCAAAAGCAGGACCCCATGACCAGTTCTCTCCTGAGTCACGTCCAGGTATCGCTTGGAATGGAATACCGAATCCTTGACCGTATTGGTCTTGGCGTTGCATTAATACATATGCTTCCTCTACAGAGAAAGAAGAGTTAATGCCAACTTCGACTTTTCCATTTTTACCACCACCTTTTTTAGTTGTAATGAGAAGAACACCGCTCGCCCCTCTAGATCCATAGAGTGAAGTTGCTGATGGTCCTTTCAATACAGTAACAGATTCGATATCATTTGGATTCAAATCATTGAATCTATTACCGAAATCCGCGTAACCACCACTTGCCAAGTTTCCTAAGGCATTTGTAGGATCTCCAGATCGTGTTGCTGCATTATCAATTGGAATTCCATCGATAACGATGAGGGCATTGTTGTCACCAGTCAAAGAACCTTCACCTCGAAGAACGATCTTCGTTGAAGCTCCTACAGAACCAGAACCTTGTGAAATTTTCACTCCAGCCACTTTACCTCTAAGGGCATCAAGTGTACTTTTGCTAGGTGCGGAAAGCAATTCATCGCCATCCACGGTTTGATTTGCGTATGACACATCTCGTGAGTTTCTTTCTATACCCAGAGCTGTTACAACAGCCTCTTCGAGATAGATTCCCTCGGACATTGATACGTCCATAACATTTGATACACCCAATTCGAGATCTTGTGATTCGAATCCGGTATAGCTAACTACCAATGTGGTAGCATCTTCAGGAACCTCCAATTCGTAGCGACCATCAAAGTCGGTCACTGTTCCAATTGTTGTTCCTTTAACGATCACGTTTGCACCGATGAGTGTTTCGCCATCGCTGTCTGTGATTACGCCCGATACCGTTCTTTGTGCTAATAAAGCACCAATTCCGAACATGCTCAGGCAGAGCACTAGTAAAAGTCGTTTCATATCCACTTTTATTTGATTTGGTAAATAAATATTCAGTTTAAGCCGCAAATATATAAATATTATGCCGACGTTAAATCTATGTTAATTCGCGTTAATAACGTTGACCCCTCGCAATATGCTGCCATTCCGTCGAAAAAATGGGATCATTCGATATAATCGGCCGCAATTTACAACACTTTCACTAACTATTTAAGGATGTATGATTTATGTATGATAGTTTCCGCTTATACATTGGTATAACGTTTTCTAATCCAAAATATAATGCGTCCGAAATCAACGCGTGGCCGATTGATACCTCCAAAAGCTCCGGGACTTGCTCTTTATAAAATGTTAAATTCTGCAAATCGAGGTCATGTCCGGCATTTACACCGAGGCCCAATGAATTTGCATACGCCGCGCATGTACTGTGTGGTTCCACAGCAGCAAATCGATCTTCATGATAAGCATTTGCATAGGTACCAGTATAGATTTCAACTCGATCAGTTCCCGTCTTCAATGCTCCGTCGACAATATGTTTTGAGGGATTGACGAACAGCGAGGTCCTAATTCCAGCCTCATGTAGCTTATCAATGATACGTTTTAAGAAATCTTCGTGCTTATGTGTATCCCAGCCGCTATCTGAAGTTAGCACTCCAGGTGGATCCGGCACTAGCGTGCATTGGTGTGGCTTACATTCCAAGACAGCTTTCATAAACCGATCTGACGGATAGCCCTCAATGTTGAACTCAGTTGTATTCGCTTCTTTTAAAGGGATCAGATCGGAAAAACGGACATGTCGTTCATCGGGTCGAGGATGCACGGTGATGCCATCAGCCCCAAATTGCTCACAGTCGATGGCAACCTGCACCAAATTCGGACGGTCTCCTCCTCTGGCATTCCGTATGAGCGCCACTTTATTAATGTTGACGCTGAGTTTCGTTTGTCCGTTTTCCATACTATAAAGGTACCGAGAAATAGCAGTTCTGACCGTAGCTTATTCGATGAAATTATCAGCGGGGTTCAATCACTTGTCTGAGCAGATAGTATATGTATATTCGCTCCGTGAATAATCTTAAACAGCGCGTTGCCTCCTCGTTGATCATGGTCATAGTCTTTGGTGCTGCTGTTGCCGTTCATCATTATGGATTGTTATTGACTTTTGGCTTACTCGTGTTTTTGACGGCTACGGAATATATCGCGATGGTCAAGCCTGGAAATCGAATCCTCATCCCGGCGGCACTGGCCGTTATACTTTATTTCGGAATCTACTTTGCGGTTTTACAAATCGAATTAGATGTCTTTTTGATTTTTTTAGGAGTAGTAGCGGTTTATCATATTTATATTTTAATTGAGTTGCTACTGCTTAAATCGAAGAGACCGCTACGTTATTTTATTCCTGGGGTGCTCTACTTAGCGCTTGCCGCTTCTTGTATTCATTACTTTCAATATTTCGAAGATTATCAAGTCGATTTATTTATCTTATTGGCGCTCGTATGGGCGAGTGACACTGGCAGTTATTTTCTGGGAAAATATTTCGGTAAAATACCCTTAGCGCCTTCCATAAGTCCGAAAAAAACGGTCGAAGGTTTTGTGGGTGGGTGGTTATTAGCGTTCTTATTTAATTCACTCTTAGTGGCTTGTGGCGTAATCAATGCGTGGATTTTGGTAGTTGCGCTGATTGTCCATATATTGGTTGTGCTCGGAGATTTAATCGAATCTAAATTAAAACGCATCACCAAGATTAAAGATAGTAGCCATTTGATACCTGGACATGGCGGATTTCTGGATCGATGTGATGGGCTACTGTTCGCATTGCCATTTGCTATTTTATTGTTTCATTATATTTTTAAAGCGTGAAGTCTTATTTTCATAAGGAAGGGAGTTCCTACATATCGATTGGATTATTTTTATCCTTTTTGACTTTCATTGTATTTGCCTTTAATCCTCAAACCTGGCTGCTCATCGCATTTGCTATCAGTTTTTTATTTTTAATCTTTTCGTTACAGTTTTTTCGATACCCAAATCGTCCGAATAAAAATTTACAATCAAATGAAATCATTAGTCCGGCTGACGGAAAATTAGTCGTGCACGAATTATTAGATGATGGCACCTTGCAACTATCCATATTTATGTCTCCTTTAAATGTGCATGCCAATTGGATTCCAATTTCGGGCCACGTAACTCGAAGTGAATATATCGCTGGCAAATATTTAGTGGCTTGGCATCCGAAGTCATCAACGGAAAATGAGCGCCATGAAATTGATTTAACCGTACTTAATAATCAGTCGATTACTGTAAAGCAAATCGCTGGTGCAGTTGCAAGACGTATTATTTGTTATTTAGAAGAAGGCGATGATGTAAATCGTGGTGGCGAATTGGGATTTATAAAATTTGGCTCACGTGTGGACGTCATAGTGCCATCTTCAGCCGAAGTGCTCGTTAAACGCGACGACAAGATTGTCGGCAATCAAACAGTGCTAGCGCGATTAAAGCGCTAATTAACTTTTAATATCGATTGTCAATCATATGCAATTTTCTAATAAAATATCTTTCGATTTTCACTCCTCAAAATGAATAGCTTCAATCTAAGTTGACAAACTTCGTATGATTATATGTCTCATATATTTACACAGCTAGTCAAACAAAGATTCCGCGAAAAATAAAACGACTATTAAATTATCCGGTTCGCGTGATGCGCTCGTAAAAAAATAATATGCTATTGAAGACCGATGTAAGCCGCTACTTTTTTTCGTTTAGGCAATGTCGAAGGATCATGTTTTTCAATGATAAAAAACCCGTCTTGCCCCTGCTCTTGATACAATGGCATAAGTAAAAGTCCATCTTGTTTGGCTTTAATAGGTCCGTGCCGGTCTTGTGCCAGAACTTGATCTTTCTTGACTGCATCAAAATTAGTGTATCCCGGTTCCATCTTAAACTCATCGCCGTCTTCGATATGATGATAATACATGAGTTGTGCTACCTTGGGCAAATCACGACTGTGGGAAATTAATAATTGATCATGTACATTTTCGACGTGTTCAGCACGAACGTGACCAGTCGTTCTCAAGCAGTTGATCGTTGCTGCGATAGCGCGATTTATGCTCAGCGGATTATCATGCTGACCAGATTCAAAAACGATGGAAGTGATGGGTGTTTGAAAGTTTGATTGATGAAAATAGTGCAATGTGGTGCCGTTTAGGCCTGTCATCATCCCTCGTATGACTGGAGCATGAAGTTCAATGCCGAGTTCGATACTTTCAAGATCCTCGCGTACAATAGAGAAGATACCACCTTCACATGAAGTCGTATGTAGGTCAAGAATGACGATTTGTTCGGGTTGGTAGTCTTCGATCTCTTCGTGACAAGCTTCTATAAGTTCGCGAAGCTCTAGTTCTTCATGCTTTAACTCCCAAATAGGCGTTGCCACCACGCGTTCAATGGTTTCTGGCTTCCATATTCGGTTCAAATCATTTTTAAAAAACCGAACTCCTTTTTCTAGAGCGCGCACATTACCTTTAAATGCCACAATCCGTCCTCTAAACTGGAAATCTGGATTTGTAATGGGTTCTACTTCTATCATTTTGAGAAGCAAAGTCAGCGCCTCCACGCCGGCAGATTCGTTGCCATGCATACCCCCAAGGCAGATCATCAACGGACCTTTTAGTTGTCCTGTATATCTACCGATCAATCGCTCTCCCATCTCAATCATGCAGCAAATATAATTATAGTTCGGTGTCTAGATATGCAAGCTTCTCTATAAAAATGGAGCGTCTTTGACAAGCAAATTCAACTTCTCATTATGGATACTTGACTAGGAATCCGTAATTTTGCAGCTGCATGAAAAAATTGTATAATGTCGAAAATAGTGAGGTGTTAAAAGAGCGGAGACTCGCAGAAAACCGAGAGCGCATCACGCTTTCATTTTATGCTTATGCCCATATATTAAATCCGAATTTCTTCCGGGATCATTTATTCGTTCATTTAAGTGCGCTTGATGTTTGTGGAAGAATATATGTTGCCAGTGAAGGTGTCAATGCGCAATTAAACGTACCTGAAGCAGAATTTGAAAAGTTTGAAGAATTTATTAGATCTATTTCTTTTTTCGAGTCAATGCGATTAAATATCGCAATTGAAAAAACGGCTTTTTCATTTTATAAATTAATCATAAAAATTAAACAAAAGATCGTAGCTGATGGCTTAGCCGAAGATGCCTTTGATGTGACCAATAAGGGCATACATGTGGATGCAAAAACGTTTAATAAACTGGCCGAGCAACCTGATACGACAATCATCGACATGCGCAATCACTATGAAAGTGAAGTTGGTCATTTTAAAGATGCTATTTGTCCTGACGTTGAAACATTTCGTGAGTCATTACCAATCATCGAGAAAATATTAGAAAACAAAAAAGACCAACCATTAGTTATGTACTGCACGGGTGGTATACGCTGTGAAAAAGCTAGTGCCTATTTTAAATCAAAAGGGTTTAATGAAGTTTATCAACTCGACGGCGGTATTATTGAATATGCAAAAACTGTGAAAGAAAACGGTTTAGAAAATAAATTTTTAGGCAAGAATTTCGTTTTTGACGAACGCATGGGTGAACGAATCAGCGAAGATATTATAGCAAAATGTCACCAATGTGGCACATCTTGCGATACTCATGTGAACTGCTCAAATGATGCTTGTCATATCCTATTTATTCAATGTGAGAATTGCTCAGAAAAATACGATAATTGTTGCTCATACAAATGTGCCGAGTTTCGAGCATTACCTGTCGATGAACGCGATAAATTAAAATCATCGCTTGCATTTAATGGCAGTAAATTTGGTAAGGGTCGCTACAAGGCATTAACGGCGAATGAAAGGCTCGACCTCAGTTAACCATCTATGAGCGAACTTGAAATATTTGCCTTAATTTTTGCAGGATTATCCGCTGGCTTTATCAACACATTAGCTGGTAATGGATCTTTGATTACACTTACTTTATTAATGGAATTTTTTGGGTTGCCACCGTTAGTTGCAAATGGAACAAATCGAGTCGGCATAGTTTTTCACTCCATGGTCACCTCCTATTCCATGTCTAAACATCATGCCTTACCAAAGATTGCTAAGCGACATATGCTGCCTATCATATTCGTCGGAGGAATTGTTGGTGGGTTATTATCCATATACGTGTCTAATGAGCAATTTCGGTTAGTCTACCGCATACTGCTAGTTGTTCTATTTTTCACGCTCATAATAAATCCGAAAAGATGGTTGAAGCCTGAATTATTCACTCTAAATTTTCCTCAATGGGCACAAGTGTTGATTTTATTTATAGTGGGCTTGTACGGAGGTTTTATCCAAATGGGAATGGGTATTTTTTTACTCGCCGTTCTAGTATTAATTTATAAACTTCCTATGATGACTGCAAATACCATCAAGTTATTTTCAGTGCTCATTTACACGCCTTTTGTGTTGGTGATTTTAATTATGAATGATCTTGTTGACTGGAAGTATGGACTCATTATAGCAATTGGTCAGCTCGTAGGTGGTTGGGTAACCTCACGCTACATAGCACAATGGAGACATGCAAATATTCTTGCTTATATCTTACTCGTAATAATGGTGAGTGTCGCCCTAGTAAAAATTATCTTTTTCTAGTCTGGCTTATTCCAAGATATTAACTCCCGGCGCTTCCATGGTCGTAAATGCCCAGATAAATGCGACAACTGCAAGTACAATCCCGATGGCAAAAACATTGTAACAAATCCAAAGTATTCGATATTTTCTAGCCAAAACAGCACCTAAGTAATATAAATCTTTTGATAAACTGCTGTACAACATATCCTCATTGTTCATGAGTGTGTTCATACCCCATTCGAATTTTTCAATCGGCAACTTGAAGAAATTACCAAAGAATAAAAGGTTGAACTTTTTATTTAAAAAGGCTTCATCGGAATATGGTGCTGTAGAAATCTTTGGACGAGTAGCAAGTATAGCCAAAAGAACAGTGATCACACAAACTAATGTCAAAACGATGGTTGGCATTATCAATTTCGGATTGGTATCCATCTTAGGAGCCAAGCTCGACAATACAATCGAAAGCATGATTGCGTTAATACTGAGCATAATGTTAGCTTTATTATCGGCAATAACACTCAAATTATTGTGATTTCGCAACGTCACGCGATACATAGTTTCAATGCCGCGATCTGCGCGATTTGCCGCCAATTCTATAGCCACATTTTCCTTATCCAAATTGAGATCTAGAACATTATTTTCAAACTCTTGAAGTTGTCTTAGATGCTTTTGAACCTTTAAAATGTTTTTGCGTTTTCTCCGATTGTATTTAGCTTCGGCAACTGGTGTTTGAAATTCATGTTCATGTAAAAATTTCAGATTCTGTTTTACCCAATCTTTTTCTTTTATTTCCTCTCCTGAAACCTGCTGGAGTTCGTCTTTTAGCATTCCTGTTTTGGCCAAATAAGCCTTGGTCCCGATGTGATGCATGTCAGCATCTTTGATAATTTTCTCAACCAAAACTTCGGGATTAGAGTCCATGTGCGTTGCCATGATGATATTTTTTATACGCGCTTTTCGCGATTGATCCATATCATCTTGGCTGTATATCTCGTCAACTTTTGCAGCACTGCGCGATTCATGTCCCTCAGATCCTTCTTTGTATCCAACATCGTGAAGCCAGCAAGCGATTTCTAAATCTGTCTTATCGTCATCACTCAAATTATAGTCGCTAGCTAAATCCTTGGCGGCATCACGCATGGCCTTGACGTGGTGGACGTTGTGATAATGATACACGGTCGGATTCATGTCCCGTGCCATCACTTCATTTGAAAAGTCTTTGGCAATTTGAATTAATTCTTTATTGGTCTTTGACATACATTATTGAATGGTCGTATTGTAAAAGTAATCATTGTGAAGCAAAAGAAATACACCCTTAGACATTAACTAACATGGTCCTCCATTCGTCAGAAAAGAGGACCATGGATAATGCAATCGACTCTGCATGAAAGTCCATTCATCATGCTGAGGTTATTGATCTGATTTATTTCTTTCCAATACGCGTAATCAAGGTAACGATGATAATCACTGCAGCTACTCCAATCCAGAAATATGGATTACTGAAAAGTGAAGGTGTGTCATCGGCGAGGTCAACATCTATATCCAGTCCTTTGTCTTGAGCAAAAGAGGCTGTACTTGTAAAGAGAACCGCACTAGCGATTAAAAATTGGTTGGTTAAGTTTTTCATTTTGAATTATTTGATGGAAAATTAGAATTTGAAGAATAAACAATCTTTAGAGTTTATCCGAATTACTGACTGCATCTGCAACCGATTTGTTCACTGGCTAAATTAATAACTTTAGTCAGATTTGAGGCTATTGTAGGCAGATCTGTACAATTGTTATGATCCAACACTTAATAGACGATCATAACACGCCAAAAAATGCCGAAGATCCTAAGACCTCCGGCACTTAATACCAATTAAACTTAAATATTAATCTATGGTGTTACCGTTGTGAGTGTAACATCAGCAGTCGCTCCTAATTCTACGAATAATATTCCGTCCGTACCTGGAGGTGAACCGCCCGTTAAAAGACTTCGCGTAATATTGGCCTGGCCTGCATCTACATAAACAGCGTCTGAGTTAGAAGCCACGTTTGACAAAATGTCTGATCGGCTAATACCTAAAACAGAAGCCGCACCAGTAGAATACATTCCTCCTCCGTTAGCGTCAGCAGTGTTATTCTCAATATTTGTGCGAATTATTGTTGTGCGACCTACGTTAAATATTCCACCGCCGTCTCCATCGGTAGCATTGGCATTGACAGTCACATCTCGGGTTGTAATATCACCGACCATGTAGATTCCACCACCATCACCATTTGAAGTGTTTGAGTCGACAGATGTACTATCCATCAAGATCAGGCCTCCCGTCGAGAAAAGTCCTCCACCGCCACCATTGGTGCCAGAAGCCCTATTATTGATAATGGCAGTTTGACCATCGATATTCATGTCACCTCCATTGTTGAAGATACCGCCACCACCGTCATGTGTTTCACTCCCAAGTGCGCGATTACCTGAGATTGTAGTTCCACTTACGTTCATGGTGCTATTAATTTGATTCCAAAGTCCACCACCTTCTTGAGCAGCAATATTATTCATAACTTCAGAATCTTCGATTGTCGTCAGCGTCGCACCAGAAATATGAAGACCGCCACCGTTTCCAGGCGCAGCTAATACCGTCACCACATTTTCATTTAATTGCATCGAAGTCAACGTCAATGTACCATTGACAACCTCTATACCACCACCTGCTCGGCGTGCAAAATTTGTTGTGACCGAAGAAGAGTCAATAGTGACATCGCCATCGGTTGAAAATACTCCGCCACCGCTTCCAGCTGTACCAGATGCTTGATTGGCAAATATGAGCGTGTTGTCTGAAACATTGAGTGTACCTCCATTATTAAATATTCCTCCTCCTCCATTATCTGGCGCATTTCCAAATGCTCTATTTCCAGTCAATGTTGTGTTGGTAACATTCATCGTACCTGTACTATTCCATAGTCCACCACCTTCACTAGCGGCATCATTGCTTACAACCTGTGAATTATCAATATTTATTGTTGACATGGCACCAGTGACATGCAGTCCACCGCCATTGCCTGGCATCGCTGCGATCACAACATCATTGGAACTGAGTTCAGAATCTGTGATATCGAGTGAACCGTTAATCATTTCGATTCCACCACCAGCACGTCGAGCGATATTATTTTTTATTGATGTACTGTCAATTGTGACTGCGCCATCAGTAGAAAATACTCCACCTCCACTACCGGAAGTACCATCAGCAAGATTGTTGGAGATCATGGTATTCATATTGATGATTAAAGTTCCGCCATCATTGAAGACACCTCCTCCACCATTTGTAGCATCATCGCCTGAAGCGACATTGTCGTTCACCATTGTATTTGAAATCGTCATGACACCGCCATTATTCCATAATCCACCACCCTCGCTACCAACGATATTATTGGAAAACGTAGAATTAGTGATATTGGCAACTGTAGCGTCTCCTGTTATGTGCAATCCACCTCCATTTCCAGGATTAGGTATAACAGTAATTGTATTTGCATCAACAAATGAGCTATCGACATTTAACGTTCCATCGATGATCTCAATGCCTGCTCCGGCTCTTCTCGCTACGTTGTTAGTGATATCTGTATTTTTTACAGTTACCATACCGTCTGTTGATAAAATAGCTCCACCACTTCCCGAAAGACCTGTCGCATGATTATCGTCCAAAATAGTACCATCACAGACCAGAAGTGTACCACCGCTGTTGAATATTCCACCGCCACCGTCATGTGCCGCTGGTCCTTGTCCGTCATTTCCTGTAATTGTAGATGACTCTACGACCATAGTACTTCCTGTTTGATTCCATAGTCCGCCACCTTCTTGTGCTGCCACATTATCCATGACATTTACGTTGATAAAAGTTGTCATCGTTGACATCCCCGAAACATGGAGTCCACCACCGTTTCCAGGCATCGCAGCCGTTAGAACAAAGTTTTCATTTAGATCTGAATCAACCATGACCAATACACCATCGATAATTTCGATTCCGCCACCAGCACGTCGTGCAATGTTATTGTTTACGACTGCATCGGTAATGATCACAGAATCTGCCTTAGAAAGGATTCCACCTCCGCTACCGGATGTACCACTAGCTATATTATTTGTAATCATCGTTCCATCAGCGATCAACATTGGTCCACCGACATTAAAAATTCCACCTCCGCCATTCGCAGCTCCTGCTCCTAGCGCCTCATTATTGGAAACCATTGATGAAAGCACGATCATCGTACTTCCTAATTGATTCCATAGTCCACCACCTTCTAAGGCAGCTTTGTTTCTTTTTACATCTGTGTCTTCTATTGATACCATTGTGGTCATACCTGACACGTGTAGTCCACCACCATTTCCAGGTGCGGCCATGTCGACAACCATATTATCATTAAGCTCTGAGTTAGTCAGTACTAATGATCCGTCGATAATTTCGATTCCTCCACCGGCTCTTCTGGCGACATTCATATTGATCATGACATTGTCCAAGACGAGTGGACCATTGGTTGAGAGGATACCACCTCCACTTCCGGCAGTACCAGAAGCGAGATTATTTGACACGACTGATGTCGGTCCGAGGTTGAGTATTCCACCATTGTTGAAGATTCCTCCACCACCATCATGGGCAGCGGGACCTTGAGCTTCGTTATTAGAGACATTACTTGAATCAACATTGAGCGTACTTCCTGATTGATTCCATAAACCACCACCTTCAAGGGCAGCTATGTTATTCATGACATCCGTATTAGTGAATGTCGCTATTGTCGTCATTCCAGAGATATGTAAACCACCGCCATTTCCAGGCATCGCAGATACGATCACTTCGTTGCCATTCAATTCGCTATCAGAAACATCAAGCGTTCCATCGATAATTTCTATTCCTCCTCCAGCTCTCCGTGCTTCATTGTTGTTAATCACGGCATCAGTAATGGTTACTGGACCTGCTGTAGAAAAAATACCCCCACCGCTTCCGGCCACACCTGACGCAATGTTATCAGTCACCATCGTTTGATTCATGACGTTGAGAATACCGCCATTATTGAAGATACCGCCACCGCCGTTTGTCATATCGTCGCCCAATGCTTGGTTGTTTGTGACAGTAGTTCCAGAATCTACATTCATTGTACTTCCTGCCATATTCCATAGTCCACCACCTTCGCTCGCCGCGATGTTATTATTCACTGTTGTATTGATGAAATTTATGGTAGATGCTGCACCTGTTATATGAAATCCACCACCATTCCCAGGATTTGGTACACTTGTAACGCGATTATCGCTCAGATCAGAGTCACGCATATCGAGTGAACCGTCGATGAGTTCGATACCACCACCTGCTCGATTTGCATCATTATCATTGACGGATGAGTTTTCAATCGTAACAGCGCCGTTGGTAGATAAAATACCACCACCACTTCCGGAAGCTCCTGTGGCTTCATTCGATGAAATGTCTGTACCATCTGTTATGTTGAGCGTACCTCCATTATTAAAAACACCTCCACCACCATCATTTGCTGTTGGACCAGAACCGATATTGTCTGTAATTGTTGATTGAGAAACATTCATAAAACTCCCAGACTGGTTCCACAACCCACCACCTTCTGTTGCGGCAATATTTGATGTCACGGTCGTATTGATGATGTTCACGACTGTTCCGGCCATACCTGATACATGCAATCCACCTCCGTTTCCTGGATTAGCATTCAGCACGACGCGGTTATCACTCATATCTGAGTCTGTCATATTTAAGACGCCGTCTATTATTTCGATTCCACCGCCGGCTCTTTTAGCACGATTGTCGTTAACAAATGATTCGGTGATGATGACACTGTCTGCAGTGGATAAAATTCCACCACCGCTACCGGATGTACCGGATGCCATATTATTAGAGATCATAGATGCAAAACCTACATTTAATCGGCCTCCTGAGTTGAATATTCCACCACCACCATTCGCTGGTCCATCGCCAAAGGCTTCATTCCCCGTCACAGTTGATGAAAATACATTCATTTCACTCCCTGACTGATTCCAAAGCCCACCACCTTCCAGCGCGGCTTCATTGTTCATGATTGATGATGCCACGACGTTCACCTGAGTTCCATTCATACCAGATACGTGCAATCCGCCACCGTTTCCAGGTGCTGGTGCTGTGACTACATCATTAGAATTGAGTTCTGATGTGACGAGATTCAATAATCCGTCAACGATTTCAATACCACCACCTGCTCTTCGTGCGCTGTTGGTATTGATCATGGAATTAGACACCACAACATCGCCATCTAACGTCAATATTCCACCACCGCTTCCGGCTGCTCCAGTTGCATGATTATTCGTGATTTGCGTACCATCTATATTCATGGCTCCACCATCGTTGAATATACCACCACCACCATTATCGGCGGCGACACCAGTTGCTACATTCCCTGTGACTACGCTTGAATTGACATTCAATGTACCTGTTGCTGAATTCCATAGTCCACCGCCTTCGCTAGCTGCTGAATTTCCAACGACATTTGCGTTAGCAAACGTGGCCGTTGTTGCTCCAGATATGTGCAGTCCACCACCATTGCCTGGCATAGGCATCGTTGTGACAAGATTATTATTCAAATCAGATTCTTGAAAATCCAGTGTTCCATCGATGATCTCGATACCACCACCGGCACGACGTGCTTCGTTGTTATTTATTTCTGAGTCGATAATGGTTACGACACCATCTGTCGAGAATACTCCACCACCACTTCCGGATACGCCGGTAGCTTCATTACTCGTAATAGTCGTTACGTTCATGACTGAGAGTGTACCGCCGTTATTGAATATTCCACCACCACCGTTTGTTGGGTCCACTCCTTGAGCTACGTTTCCAGATATTAAGCTGCCGTCGACATTTAATGTGCTGCCTACAGCGTTCCATAATCCTCCACCTTCACTGGCTGCCATATTGTTCATCACATCGGCATTTGTGAATGTAGCTGTTACGCCGGCACCGGTGATATGCAATCCACCACCATTTCCTGGAGCTGCTGCTATAACAACGTCGTTTGAATTCAATTCAGAATCCGAAAATGTCAAAGTTCCTAAAACAATTTCGATTCCTCCTCCGGCTCTCCGTGCTATATTATCGTTCACCTGCGAGTTGGATATATCAACATCACCATCGAGTGATAATATACCGCCACCACTTCCGGCAGCGCCTGTGGCTTCATTATTCGATATGACAGTTTCATTAGTGATCACAACGTCTCCTCCATTATTGAATACTCCTCCACCACCATTAATAGCTGCAGCTCCTAGTCCATCGTTATTTGTGATTCGGCATGAATCTATATTCATGGTTACCCCTACTTGATTCCATAGTCCGCCGCCTTCTCGGCCCGCAGAGTTTCCATCCACATTACAATTTGTTAAGAATATAGTCGAAGTCATTGAAGTCACATGCAGACCACCACCGTTTCCGGGTGCTGCTGCTACAACTACGGCATTATCATTCAAATCTGAATCAAACATATTCAGTACTCCGTCGAAAATTTCAATTCCGCCGCCGGCTCTGCGAGCTACATTATCATTGACCATGCTATTGCTAACAACTAGGACACCTCCTATGAGAAGTATCCCTCCACCACTGCCAGATGTACCGGAAGCGGTATTGCCGTTGATATCAGATTCCATGACGGTAATTATTGCATTATCGCCAGCTATACCACCTCCACCTTCGCCAGCAGCTGCTACGGTTGATTCGGAGTCTGTGATGGTACAGTTATTTATTTGTAGATCGACACCACCAGTGGCAAATATTGCGCCTCCAGAGCTGGTTGAACTACCATTTCTTATTTCTAGGTCTGTCAATCTCACTGGGCCAGACGCGTTGATATTGAAGATTCGATTTGACACATTTCCATCAACTATCGTATTTCCTGGACCGTTTCCAAATATGTTGATTGAAAAATTCAAGGCAATCTCACCGGCGGATAATACTTGGGGTAGTCCGTCAGTTGTTGGAAGAAATACAATTGTATCTCCAACAGATGCCATACTGACAGCGTCACGTAGCGAGCCTGGCATTCCATCTAGGATATTGGTTACTGTGATCGTTGCGGCATTGGAAATACCATAGACTGAGCATATGACTAAGAGGCCCAGTGCAAATTTTCGGAGGTTATTAATGAGATTGTTTAGGTAAGGTTTTTTGGTTTTCATGTTGAATTGGTATGATATGTTTATAAAAAATGTTTTTCAGTTGCACAAAGAGACATGTGCGTATGCGTAATTGATATACGTGTATTCAAGTGGTTTTCGATTTATTTTTCTAATAAAAAGCTTGATTACATTTATAAATATCTAATCTAAACTGAATTTCAATAGAAGATTTTGTGTTTTTCGCTGAATGGATGTCACTTGATCAAAGCATATCTTCGAATAGTATTTAGGACACCATGTCTCAATCAAAACATTACGATATCGTCATAATCGGCGGCGGTCTTGCCGGCCTCACCAATGCCATTCATCTAAGCAAGGGTGGATTGTCTGTTGTACTGGTTGAAAAAAATGAATGGCCGCATCATCGTGTTTGTGGGGAATATGTTTCAAATGAGGTACTGCCCTACTTGCAATATTTGGGCGTGCATCCACAAGAACTGGGTGCTACATCAATCTCCAATATGGTTTTGTCTAGCCCTGATGGCCGATTGACACAATCGAAGTTGCAACTCGGTGGATTTGGATTGAGTAGATTTAAGCTTGATCATGCGCTCATGGAGGAGGCAAAACGAGCGGGTTGTCAAATAAAAATCGATACCGCGGAATCAGTTCAATTTCAAGATAATGCATTTAACATTCAGCTGCGTGGCGGGGACGAATTGACTTCCACCTTTGTGATTGGTGCACATGGAAAGCGATCTAAAATCGACAAAGCACTCCATCGGTCATTCGTTGATGCTCGTTCTCCATTTATCGGGATAAAATACCACATGTCGGGCGATTTTCCAACAGACGTGGTAGGCCTACATACCTTCCCGGGCGGGTATTGTGGCGTGTCTAAAGTTGAAAATGATCTAATCAATGTCTGCTATTTGACGAATTATGATGTCTTCAAGACTTATAAAAATATTGATGATTTTGAGGAGGCTGCGCTGTTCAAAAACAAGCATCTGAAGGAATTACTTTCATCTTTCACTTCAGCATTTGATCAGCCGCTGACGATTGCGCAGATTTCATTTTCTAAGAAACCCCTGATTGAGAACCATATCCTCATGTCGGGCGATAGTGCTGGCATGATTCACCCGCTTTGTGGCAATGGTATGGGTATGGCGATTCATAGTGCTTTCTTATTGTCCAATACTATTTTAAGCCATTACAAAGGCCAATTAACTTCTCTGGCTGCGGTTGAAAAATCCTATCGTCAAAAATGGAATAGCGCCTTTCAACATCGGCTGCGTGTAGGCCACATGTTGAATCGTGTCGTTCAAAATGAAAGGCTTTTAACATCAGGGATTTATCTTGCGAAACTGTTCCCTGGTTTGCTTCGAAAAATAATAAAACAGACCCACGGTCAACCGATTGACATTAGCACTGTTGTCAAGTAGTCATACTCAATCATTAATGCAACAAAACCACACCATTTCGTTTCGTGCAAGACAGTATATTCCCGAACTCATGGATGATTTATCGATGAGTGGAGCGGAATTATTGGATACGCTCGATAAGCTCGATCGGATCAATTACTGGCTTGGAGGAGAGCAGGTGGTTATGGGTGGATTAAAAAAGTTTGCACATCTCATCGACTCAAACAAGGAAATTGTTATCATTGATTTAGGTTGTGGAAGTGGAGAAATGTTACGTGTCATCGCTGAGCAGATGCGTAAAAAAAATCAACCCGTACGTTTAATAGGTATAGATGCTAATCCACACATTGTTGAATACGCCAAGAAAAAATCTCGTAATTATCCTGAGATTTCATATCGATGTACATTGATCACTCCACAAGAAATCTCCAACTCGACATGTGATATTTTTTTATCAACATTATTTCTCCATCATTTTAAATCAGATGACTGCATCGAATTCATAACCGCGGCATGCGAGCGTGCGACGATGGGTGTTATCGTTAATGATTTGCATCGGAGTCGCATGGCATATTATTTATTTAAATTCATGTCTATTTTTATTTCCAATAAAATGATAAAATCAGATGGACTGACTTCCATTTTAAGAGGATTTAAAATGCAAGACTTAAGACGATTTTCAAAATCGATTCCCCAAGCTAAATATTCAATAGAATGGTGTTGGGCATTTCGATACCGATGGATTATTTATTCAAAACTCCGGCAAATACATGGTTAAAATTCACACAGTAGCCACAGCCGTTCCTTCGATCAGTCGATCTACTGACGACATCATTCCCTTGATTTCTCAATGGCTCAATGGTCAGGATGATCGACTACAGCGAAAAGCTAAAAAGATATTTCGAAATGCTGGGGTCGACCATAGATATAGTATGCTCAAACCTGATGAAGTATTTTCAACATCTGAGTTTGCGGACAGAAATGACATTTACATCAAAGAAAGTATTTCACTCGCCAAAATCGCCATGCAACGCGCGCTGGACAAAGCTAATTGGGTTGCCGATGAAATTGATTTTTTAATTACAGTGAGTTGCACAGGAATTATGATTCCATCGATAGACGCATATTTAATTAATGCATTTGATATGCCCCAAAATACTGTGCGTTTGCCGGTGACGGAGATGGGATGCGCTGCCGGCGTTTCTGGAATTATTTATGCTACCAATTTCTTGAAAGCTAATCCTGAAAAACGTGCTGCTGTGGTGGCGGTAGAATCACCCATGGCCACATTTCAGACCGACGACTATTCCATGGTCAATATTGTAAGTGCTGCCATTTTTGGAGATGGCGCTGCGTGTGCACTTTTGTCGTCCAAAGAAGAGGATATCGGGCCAGAAGTGATCCATCATGAAATGTATCATTTTTTTGATTCGACGGAATTAATGGGGTTTGATTTAAGAAAAGGCGGGCTGCATATGGTACTCGATCAGTCAGTACCCGATAAAATAGAAGAACACTTTGAACATATTATTCATCCATTTCTAAGTCAAATAGATTTGTCCATCCAAGACATTGAGCATTTAATATTTCATCCAGGTGGTAAAAAAATTGTTCAAATTGTTGAAACACTTTTTGGTGAATTAGGAAAAAGCATTGAAGATACGAAAGAGGTGTTGCGCCTATTCGGAAACATGTCTAGCGCTACAGTGCTTTTCGTACTTGAGCGCTTTATGAACGGCGAGCTTGAAAGCGGCTCTTATGGATTGATGCTCAGTTTCGGTCCAGGATTTTCGGCACAACGAGTGCTATTAAAATGGTAAGTTTGAGTGCAAATGATGGATCCACAAAATAATTCAACTCAATGGGTACTCGTGATCGGAGGATCTAGTGGGCTCGGTCTTGCAACGGCCAAAAAATTCGCCAAGGGTGGATATCATGTTTGCATTATTCATCGCGATCGAAGGACTGAAATGTCGAGTATCGATAAGCATTTCGATGAAATCAGATCATATGGAAATAATTTGCTCACATTTAATATCGATGCAGGTAACGAAGAAAAACAAACCGCGTTTATTCATGCTATAAAAAACGAAAATATAGATGACATAAAATTTAATGTCCTCGTATTTAGTCTAGCTAAAGGCAATTTAAAACCCATGGTTTCTGCTGACGGAAATGTGCTAGAAGTCAGTGACTTTAAAATCACAATTGACTATATGGCAATATGTCTTTATGCTTGGGTGAAGAATTTATTCCAACATAACTTGTTTGCTAAAAATGCATCAATTATTAGTTATACGAGTGAGGGCAATCAGCGAGCGTGGCCAAATTATGCAGCCGTATCAGCTGCAAAAGCAGCATTGGAAGCCATCACTCGAAACATTGCACTTGAATTTGCAACCTTTGGCTTAAGAGCCAATTGTATTCAAGCCGGAATTACCGATACACCCTCACTCAGAATGATTCCTGGATATGAAGATTTAATAAAACATGCTATCCAACGAAATCCTTCGCATAGGTTAACCATGCCTGAAGACGTAGCTGATGCCGCATATTTATTATGTCGTTCAGAGGCGCATTGGATCAATGGTGCGGTCATACCAGTAGACGGAGGCGAGCGTATTGCGTAAAAAAAAGACTATGAATTCTAACGATTATATTATAGATTTACTGCCGTATCAGGACCCTTTTCTATTTGTTGACGATATAAGCGCTATTGATGAAAATGGTGTTATAGGTCATTATACCTTTCCAGAAGATAGTTTCTTTTATGCAGGACATTTTATTGATAAACCGGTCACGCCGGGTGTTATCCTTACAGAAACGATGGCACAAATTGGAGTCGTGTCCCTTGGTCTTTACCTTTTGCTACAAGCCGATGAAAAATTAGAAGAACTTAATATTGCGATGACTTCGACAGATATCGAATTTCTGGCACCTGTTTTTCCTGGAGAGACTGTCTTCGTAAATGCCATAAAAAAATACTACCGCTTTGGTAAATTAAAATGTCGCGTCACGATGTATAATGATGATGAAGTATTGGTTTGCCAAGGAGAAATTGCAGGCATGATAAAAAAATTAAATCCGTGAGCAACAGAGTTGTCATAACGGGAATGGGAGTAGTCGCTCCAAATGGTGTTGGTTTAACTAAATTCGAACAATCTCTAAAAACAGGCAAGTCTGGAATTTCCTTTTTACCTGAATTAAAATCAAAAAACTTTGGCTGTTGTGTGGCTGGCGTTCCTCAAGTACCTGAATCATTAATTAATGATACTTTCTCTCCGCTTCAGCTTCGCAATTTTTCAAGCTCAGGTATTTTATATGGCTGTATAGCCGGTCGATCGGCATGGCACGATGCGGGTTTAAAAATAAATGATGAAAATCCTGATTACGATTCCGGATGTATTTTTGGTGCGGGGGCATCCGGCACAGAAAAAATGGCTGAAGTAGCGGATAAAGTTGCCAGCGGAAATATCAAACGGTTATCCAGCAATACGGTAGCCCAAACAATGACAAGTGGCATCAGCGCCTATCTCAGCGGCATGATCGGCTTAGGAAATCAGGTGACGACAAATTCATCTGCGTGCGCCACGGGTACGGAATCCATTCTGATGGCTTTTGAACGAATACAATCGGGTAAAGCCACGCGTATGATCGCTGGTAGTTGCAGCGATCACGGCCCGCATTTATGGGGTCCTTTCGATGCCTTGCGCGTGCTGACTAGAAAACATGCAGACGAACCAGAGCGTGCTTCGAGACCGATGAGTGACTCGGCTTCAGGATTCGTTCCTGGCTCAGGCGCGGGAGCTTTGGCACTTGAATCTTTAGGATCAGCGCGTTCGCGTGGAGCTCGAATATATTGCGAAATATTAGGCGGGCATGTCAATTGTGGAAGTCAGCGAAATGGCGGCAGTATGACGGCACCTAATTCAATTGCCGTGCAGCGATGTATCACCGAAGCATTGAACGACGCTCAAATTTCTGCGGCATCAATCGATGTTATTCATGGACATTTGACTGCTACGAAAATGGATGCTGATGAAATTGAAAATTGGGTCACAGCTTTGAATTACAGTCACAAAAATATTCCTTTTATTCAAGCGCCGAAATCAATTTTCGGGCATTGCATAGGTGCAGCCGGCACAATAGAAAGCGTGGCTGCTGTACTCGGCCTTACCAATGACTATGTTTTTCCAAATTTGAATTGTGAAGACTTACATCCTAAAATTGAACAACTCGTTCCGTCCAATCGAATTCCAACTAAGTTAATTGAAAAAGCTGGATTAAATATTGCGGTCAAAGCAAGTTTCGGATTTGGCGACGTAAATTGCTGTATCGTGTTTAAAAAATATGAAGATGGATGAACAAAAATATATAGATGAACTGAAAATAATTATCACTCCTTACGTTGAAGATAAATCTCTATTAGAAAAATTGAAACTTGAAACAAGATTCTTAGAAGATCTTCGCGTTAATTCAGCAAATTTAATCGACATTATTCTCGATGTTGAAGATAAATACGATATCACTGTCGAGGATGACGAAATGGATAAAATGCTAAATGTTGGTGATTCCATCGCGGTGATCAAAGCTAAATTAGAGGCGAAGTGATTGGAAATGACGTCATAGATTTGAATTTGGCGCGTCAAAGTCATTGGCGCAAAGAGCGATTCTTGCAAAAAGCGTTTACGGAAGACGAAATAATCCTAATTAAAAAGAATAATAATCCGTTTGAAATGATCTGGACATTGTGGTCTGCTAAGGAGAGTGTTTATAAGGTTCTGATGCAGCAAGGAGAGACTTCATATTTTAATCCTAAAAAAATAATATGTTTATCAGAGTCCAGCCAATCCAGCCTGACCTTTCGATTTAAAGAACAAATTCTATATTCATCGACAGAGACAAGAATGGGGTATTTACATACAATAGCTTCGGTAAACAAATCTATTTTACCTACTATCGTTCAGCATCATGTCAAATTAAGAAAACCATTTTATAAAAATCAATCGAACATGATTAGGCAAGAAGTCAAGACTTTTTTCAATCATTTATATAATGTCGGTGTAAATAAAATTTCGATCGTAAAATCATCTGATGGAATCCCTTCGGTTTATTATGGCTCGAAGAGATTACCACATTACTTATCTATAAGCCATCATGGACATGTCGCCGGATTTGCATTATTCAAGAAAATGTAATTTAGTCATCTCGTTGTACACTCATCATGCCAAGATCAATACGCCATATCAAAGCGTACGGGCGACGCCTATTTGTATTGTATCCTCAGATTAAAACTTGCGAATTTTACTTTATAGTTCAAATAACTGCAGAAAATAGTTATTCCGTACTCATTAGCATCAAACAACTGTAATAGTTGAACGGTCGTATAATGAAATCAACGGCATCCGCAATCTACTATTAATGAATATCTATCGATCAACACTAATGATGTTAATTTTGTTACTCGTGGTTTCATGCGCAAATTATCGAGTACATACTCCTCAGGGCGGGGATGGCACACAGTCAGAAATTTCAAATATGCCAAATTCCAGTCCTGACTACGTTCTCTATTCTATTGGATCTGCAGCTCAATCTGACCGTGGGATATCGACGACGTTAAATCAGGAATTGGCCAAGATGATGTCAGTCGAAGAAACTTCAGGTGTTATATTCCTTGGTGACAACTTCAGAACATCAACTAACATGCACTTCCAAAGTACATTTGATCATGAAGAGGAGAA
>ENA-ORXU01000803-ORXU01000803.1-marine-metagenome-genome-assembly--contig:-NODE-803-length-32119-cov-4.136103_pt1 | contig 32119 bp, 32 predicted proteins | sample MGYA00237869_ERZ511484 | MGnify/ENA metagenome assembly ERZ511484 | reverse complement strand
GATACGGTTGGTGTATTCACTGTCCATTTGGTCACTCAGACATAACACATTAATTGTAGAGCAGAAATTGTCTTTTGTTGACAAAATAAAATGTACCCTGTGCACCTTAACCTAAACAAAGGTTTAGAATTTCCTTACTTTGAGACGTATATAAAATCGGTTTATGAAAAACATGGCTTTGCATTGGAAAATTCTCATTGGTATGCTGCTTGGCGTCCTATTCGGTTTTGCGGCTTCGTATGTAGGTGGTGGGAAAGAATTTGTGATTAATTGGATTGGGCCGATTGGTACCATTTTCGTCAAGCTACTTAAGCTGATCGCCATACCGCTGATTTTGGCGTCTTTGATCAAGGGAATTTCCGACCTGAAGGATATATCTAAGTTTCGCAATATTGGATTACGGACAATGGTCATTTATATTATGACAACCGTCATTGCGATTACTATCGGTTTAGTTTTAGTGAATGTATTTCAACCCGGCAATGGCGTTTCTGAAGAGACTGTCGCTAAACTCACAGAAGCTTATGTCAATGACGGTGGCGTACAATCTAAGCTAGCCACCGCTGAAGCACAAAAAGGTCAAGGCCCACTTCAATTTTTGGTCGACATGGTTCCAGACAATGCTATGAAAGCCATGTCAGATAATGGACTGATGTTGCAAGTGATATTCTTCACAATTTTCTTTGGGATTGCCATGCTTTTAATTGGTGAAACCGCAGCCCGTCCTATTAAAAAATTATTCGATTCATTGAATGATATTGTATTAAAAATGGTGGATCTCATCATGTTAACTGCTCCCGTAGCAGTATTTGCATTATTAGCGAATGTGGTCGTTTCATCAGGTGACCCCGATCTTTTAATGGCATTATTAAAATATGCATTTGTCGTAGTACTTGGTCTTTTTATGATGATCGTTTTTTACTGTATTGTCGTCATGGTTTTCACTAAGAAAAATCCATTTTGGTTTATTAGCAAACTGAGTCCTGCGCAATTACTGGCATTTTCCACAAGCTCAAGTGCGGCCACACTGCCTGTGACGATGGAGCGTGTAGAGGAACATATCGGAGTTGACAAGGAAGTGTCGAGTTTCGTGCTTCCCGTTGGCGCAACGGTCAACATGGATGGTACGAGTTTATATCAAGGCGTAGCGGCGGTATTTATCGCTCAAGCATTAGGTTTTCCACTTGATCTAGGTGGTCAATTGACAATCGTCTTGACGGCACTACTGGCGTCGATTGGATCTGCGGCCGTGCCTGGTGCCGGAATGGTCATGTTGGTCATCGTATTGGAGTCTATCGGATTTCCCGCTGATAAACTGGCTATCGGTTTGGCATTGATATTTGCAGTTGATCGACCGCTTGACATGTGCCGAACGGTAGTTAATGTGACTGGTGATGCGACTGTATCCATGTTAGTTGCCAAGTCCGTAGGTAAGTTAAATGAACCACACGAGAAAAAATGGGATGATCATTTGGAAGAAGTTCGATAAAATTACTTTTTAATTATTTAATAAAAAACAATTTTGGCGTTTCTCGCAATTGATATATTTGATAATAAAATTTAATTATGACATTATTAGGAATAGGATCACGGGTAGACCATCCAGCGTACGGCGCCGGTGTGATCGTGCGCTTGCACAAAGCGGCATATGATGTTTGTTTCATGCAATATGGCATCAAATTAGTCGGTCATGAATATGATAAATGGAATGTAATTGAGGCTGTCGAATCGAGTGAAGGTGTGACCTTTAATGATTTCGAAAAATCACTCGTTAAAGTTTTACGGACATTTTCAGATGTCACCGAAGTCGTAGAATTAGGCGACAAGTGGAAGAATGGCACACTCATTTTACAACCAGATGAAGATGATCTCAAACCCAAGGAAATTCCAATCGATGCCTTTTTTCATAAAATCGTCATGGTGCGAGATCGCATTCGAGTCATGGAACAGCGTATTAATTCAAGCAAAGGACTGTCTGATGAGGAAAAGGTGAATTTACAGCAATACATCACGCGCATTTATGGAAGTTTAACCACCTTCAATGTATTATTCAAATACAAAGACGATCACTTTGTTGGAGAGCGATCAAAAGGGTGATACGATCATTTTTCTATTCGATAAAATGCATAACTATTTCTCACTTTAGTCGTTGCATTAATCCACGATATAATTTCAAGCATGCCTAATCACTTTCGTCAATTTTATTTTCAGCATCTGATAGCTCTCCGTTTTACCTTCGCTCTTTTAGGTTTGATGGCCATCATCGGAAGTAGTTTTTTGAGCTGTGTAGAACCTATACATCCGTATTCTGCCGTGGCACCGGGCATGTGGCGTGGCAAACTTTTTATCGAACCTAATAAATCGATCACACCTGGCATTCAAGATAGATACACGTCTCAGGAGAAATTATTCGATAGAAATGATGTTGGTATACTTCCATTTTTATTTGAAGTGAAATACGAAAATGATACATCATGGTATATCGAAATTCAAAATGGCGAAGAACGGATTCCTGTTCGCGATATCTCATTTGGAAGATCAAAGGCTGATGCGGACGAAGTATTAAAAATGGAGTTTCCACTGTACGATTCTTACATAGAGGCGGTCGTAAAGGAAGGTATCATGCAAGGGCATTTTGTGGTGCGATCAAAAGATAATTACCGTATTCCTTTTTCCGCTCATCATGGTGAAGCGGATCGATTTTTTATGGAACCAAATCAAGAAGATCGCGTGGATCTCGACGGCACATGGGAAGTGACGTTTGATTACGATAGCGAAGATCCATACAATGCTATCGGTGAGTTTAATCAACAAGGCAATCGAATATCCGGCACTTTTCTGACAGAGACAGGCGACTATCGGTATCTGGATGGTGTAGTTGAAAAAAATAAATTATGGATGTCCGTGTTTGATGGTGCTCATGCTTTTTTATTTCATGCTAAATATCAAACAGATGGAACGCTTATCGGAATATTTAGAAGTGGTAAACACTATGAAAATAATTGGATTGCGGAAAAGAATGACGATGCAAAATTAATAGAGCCAGATTCCTTATCAAAAGCTACATTAGAAACATTTAGCATCACCTTTCCCAATGAAAATGGCACGATGACAACCTTTCCTGATCCATCTGATGACGGAATTAAAATATTACAGATTATGGGCACATGGTGTCCCAATTGTCGTGATGAAACTATTTTTCTAACAGATTTTTTAAAGAAAAATCCGGAATTAAATATCGACGTTACAGCTCTTGCATTTGAACGGTATAAAGAACAAGCTGACGCGTTAGAAGCCATTAAACGCTACAAAGAAAAACTAGATATACCTTACACAATGTTATATGGAGGACCATCCAGTAAAAGTGCCGCCACAGATATATTACCGATGATTGATGAGGTCATCTCCTACCCTACGATGATTATCTTGGATAAAAATAACAAAGTGAGACGTGTCCATACAGGTTTTTCGGGCCCGGCAACGTCGAAGTTTGAAGATTTTAAATTAGAGTTTATGGCTTTTATTTCAAATTTGAATGAAGAAATATAGCGCTCTGTTCTTATTGATAGAACTGACAATAAAATGCTGATTATTCATTCTGTAATTCTCCGAGAAACTGATGCACCTGACTAACTGCCATCGATCCTTCACCTACCGCGGACGCTACTCGTTTGACAGATCCTTTTCGTACATCTCCAACAGCAAAAAAACCAGGAATGCTCGTTTCTAAAGTCTGAGGTTTTCTCTTATCAAAAATTTTGCATTTGTGGAGGTTCTCGTCCTCAATTTCATGCCCAGTTATAATAAATCCTTTCTCATCAGTTGCAACTAAATCATTTAGCCATTCTGTTCGAGGTCTAGCTCCTATAAAAGTAAACAGATTGGTAATCTCCTTCGATATTTTATTTCCATCACTACGCTCCAAGATAAGAGATTCAAGGTGATGGTCACCTTGTAATGCTACCACTTCAGTATGCAGTAAAACATGAATATTTTCTATGGCTTCAATTCTCTGGACTAGATAATCACTCATTTTTGAGCCAATTTGAGCACCTCTTAAGATGACATATACTTCCTTTGCATGGTTAGAAAGAAATAGCGCGGCCTGTCCCGCAGAATTGCCACCTCCAACCACTCCAACCAATTCGTCTTTGCATGAAGCAGCGTTCATACCTGTCGCGGAATAATATACCCCACTGCCCTCATACGCTGATACTTCGTCTATTGGTAGTCGTCTATAATCGGCACCAGTAGCTGCTATGAGACTTTTGGCTTTGATTGTCTTGCCATTTGTTGCGCACAGCAGAAAGTGATCTTCCACATATTGCACATATTCAGCTTCGTGGGGAATAGATATTTTACAGCCAAACTTTTGAGCTTGAATATAAGCTCGATTGGCAAGTTCATTGCCAGAAATTCCAGTTGGGAAACCTAAATAATTTTCTATTTTGGAACTCTTCCCGGCTTGGCCTCCGGGTGCATTGCTATCTATTGTCACAACATCCAGACCTTCCGATGACGCATATACGCTCGCAGCCAAACCAGCAGGGCCTGCACCAATCACAAGCAGATCAAATACTTTGTCTTCAAAATCCATCAGTACACCAGTATATCTCGCCACTTGATCTATAGAGGTTTTCTGACAAACCCTTCCGTCGCTGGTGATGAATATCGGCAATTCATCTTCAGAAATATTAAAATTCTGTAGTAATTCTTTTGCCTCTTCGGAAATATCTATATCTAAAAAATTATGCCATATGTGATTCTTTTCCATGAAGTCCCTTAATACATACGCATCCTTTGAGTTGCCCGATCCAATAAGCTGCATTCCACCAGTAAATTCGGAAAGGACAGTACTTTGTCGCAGTAGAAAAGCATTTAAGAGTTTGTCACTGATATCACTATGTTTCGAAATGGAATTCTTTAATTGATCTGGTTTAATCCTCAAAAGACTTGATCCGGCTTTGGCTATGGCATGAAATTGCGCACCGCGATTGCTCAACATACCACTATCACCTGTGAATTCATTCTTCTGATGCTCAACGATTATCTTGTCATCATTATATGGGTCTTCAATTGATATAACACCTTCTAAAATCACAAAAAAATCGTACTGGAGATCTCCAAGATTAAAAACTCGAGTATCCTCACTAAATTTTTCTACGTTGCCATATAGCTTTAAAATCTGAATTTGACGCGATGTCAGCTCAGGAAATCTTGGATCATTCATAATCAGTATTTTTTAAATAATTCGTGTTCGAAACACCACATCCAACGCTCTTCAGGCTCGGCAGAAGCAACAACATGATGACCGGCACTTTTTGCATGTTTAGTAGCGTGTTTATGGATCGAGCTATCGCAGCATCGAGTCACACCACAACTTTGGCACGTCCTCAAGTGAACCCAAGAAGATCCAATCTCAATACAATCCGCACATTCGAGGGTCTCTGGTTTTAGCACATTTAATACTTGCCGTATATGTTTACATTCTTTGTATTTTAAAGTCATATTCAAATTTACAATAAAGGAAATGAATAGTTTCCTATGTTGCGTTAATGATGGGTGTAAGCGCTGAAAATGTAAACAACAAAAAATAAAATTTTATGTACATAAAACGAAATATCGGATGGGGATTGATTCTGAGATACGCATGGAAAAATTTAATCTTTTTTACAGCTTATGCGACGATTGTATTTTGTATTTATCATTTCGTTGGTTGGAAGTTTATCGATGTGCCATTTCAGCCATTGAGTGTTATAGGAATAGCCGTGGCATTCTATATCGGATTTAAAAACAGCCAGAGCTATGATCGTTTTTGGGAAGGTCGAAAAATCTGGGGCGGCATTGTAAACTACTCTAGAACTTGGGCGATTCAAGTACTCAGTTTTGTACAATCTGATGACCAGGTGTATGACCAAAAAATGCGTACGCAGATGATTCATCGACACATTGGATGGATCAACGCTTTGCGGGTGCAATTGCGTCAGCCAAAGTCTTGGGCAATTAAAGAAAATAGGTTGGTTGAAAAGGTATTTGATAAACACCAAGAGCGCAATATTTCATGTAATGAGGCCCACCAGTATGTAGGCTTGCGTGAATTTAGTGATTTAAGAACACGCGTAAATCCTGCGACTCATTTGGTCAAAAATCAAGCGTTGGATGTGACTACATTACGAAAGAAGAATATATTGGACGGATTTCAAGAGGATCAGATGCAGTCAATTTTAGAAGAGTTTTATAACCTTCAAGGAAAATGTGAGCGAATTAAAAACACGCCATTTCCCAGGCAATATGGCTACTTTTCAAAAGTATTTACATGGATTTTCGTTCTATTGCTACCCTTTGGATTGTTAGACGTGTTCGAAGATGACGCCCAGACTGTATCAGAAAATATGACCGAATGGTATATATTTTTAATGATCCCATTTTCAGTATTAATTTCATGGGTTTTCACAACGATGGAAATTGTTGGTGATAATAGCGAAGATCCTTTTGAGGGACGTATCAACGACGTGCCCATGACCGCTTTATGCAGAACTATTGAAATTGATCTGAGGGACATGTTGGATGAGAAAGAGTTGCCTAAATCTGTGCAGCCGAAAGACAATATTCTTTATTAAATGACCTAATATTAATTAATTTTCATCAATAGCTTTTCGGACACTACCATGCTTTAATAACTCCGATTTGGCTTCTTCGTACGGTAAATTTAATCGCGCGGCAATTAGTCGCGTACCTCTATCAACGAGTTTATTATTACTGAGTTGCATATCCACCATTTTATTATCAATCACTCGCCCAAGGCGAATCATTGTGGATGTCGTAATCATATTTAAAATTAATTTCTGAGCTGTACCAGATTTCATACGTGTACTGCCAGTGACGAATTCCGGTCCAACTATACATTCTATTGGAAAATCAGCAACTTCGGCTACAGGACTGCCAGGGTTACAGACAATACAACCGGAGACAATGTCATGAGCACGACATGCTCTGAGCCCATGAATGACATAAGGTGTTGTTCCACTAGCGGCAATTCCTACCACAACATCACTTTTATTAATATCGAATTCGGATAAATCTTTCCAAGCTAACGTTTCGTCGTCTTCAGCAAATTCAACAGCTTTTCGAATAGCTCCATCGCCACCAGCCATGATCCCTATCACCCAATCCTCTGGAACGCCATACGTCGGTGGACATTCAGAAGCATCGAGAATACCAAGTCTACCACTCGTACCGGCACCGATATAAAACAAGCGACCGCCCTCCTCCATTTTGGCAACGATTTGCTCAACCAACGCTGTGATCTGTGGAATACATTTTTCCACAGCGCTGGCCACCGTGTGGTCTTCCTCATTGATCTTCGTCAAAAGATCAGTTACGGTCATCTTTTCAAGATGTCGATGGTTTGATGATTGCTCTGTTATTTTATCCATGGCGCTTTTCTTTCGAGAACAGCAGAAGAAGTAAAAATGTGATAGTCGCATTGACCAATAAAATTAAAAATCCAAATTTTAAGCCTCCGAACCAAACTTCTGAATTCATATTTAGAATAAAAGAAATAATCGGTGACGCGATACAGACTCCGATCACATACATAGGATTGATACTTCGATTGAGCCACATCGCAAAACAAAACAATGCTAAAATTGGCCCGTAAGTATAACCGGAGGCATTGAAAAGGTCATTAATCACCGAACCTGAATTCAATTGATTAAACCCGATAATGATAACTGCCAGAATAATACTAAAGGCAATGTGAACATAAAACCGTTGGCGCTGTCCTTCTTTTTCAGTTAAGTCTTCGTTCTTCTCAAAATTTAAAAAGTCAATACAGAATGCTGTCGTCAACGCCGTGAGCGCCGAATCTGCACTCGAATAAGCAGCGGCCAACAGTCCTATCAAAAATAATATCCCAACAACAGTCGGTAAGTAATACATCGCCAAAGTGGGATATAATTGATCGGAACGTTCAGGGATTTCAATTGAAAATTCGGCGGCATAAATGTACATGAGGGCACCAAGACTCAAGAAAATTATATTCGCGACAACTAGTAATCCACTGAAAACAAACATATTCTTTTGTGCATCAGGCAATGATTTACAAGTAAGATTTTTTTGCATCATATCTTGATCCAAACCGGTCATAACAATCGTTAAGAGCGCACCTGAAATGACCTGCTTGAAAAAGTTATTAGGATCCGACCAACCGTTTTCAAAATAAAAAATCTGCCCCATTCCTTCTCCCTTTATGCGGGGCCAAATATCCATTGCGGATAAATCCAACGCATTGCAAATACCCACGATCGTGAGAATAACGGCGCCCACCATAAACACGGTTTGAAGTGTATCTGTGACGACGATGGTCTTTATTCCGCCCTTGTAAGTGTATGTCCAAATCAATAAAATCGTAATCACAACAGTGGTCGCAAAATTAATTCCGAACGAATCCATGATCATCACTTGCAAAACAGTGGCGACTAAAAATAATCGAAACGAAGCACCAACCAATCGTGATAAAATGAAAAAGGCCGAGCCACTTTTATATGCACCCCACCCGAGTCGCTGCTCTAAAAAACCATAGATCGTGGTTAAATTATACTTATAGTAAATCGGCAATAACACACGAGCAATAATCATATACCCGATTAAATAACCAAGAACGACCTGCAAATAACTGAAGTTTTCATTGTGTCCATCAGTCCCGACAACACCTGGAATGGAGATAAATGTGACACCGGAAAGGGATGCTCCGATCATCCCGATAGCTACGAGATACCATGGGCTGCTACGATTCGCCAAAAAGAAATCTGAATTATCCGCTTTTTTACTTGTAAAATATGAGATCATCAACAGCACTGCGAAATAAGCTACGATGACAAGAATGACTATGGTTGGCGTGAGTGATGAATTCATACGTGCAAGATAAACAGTTTTACGCTGTGCGCTTTACATCTCAAGCGATCAGACATGCGCGAGCCTAAAATCGGTTATACTAAAATGTCAATCGGCATTGAGTAAAGATTTCAGAAATGTCTTTTGAAAATTAATTACAACCAGTATCCTGATTTGATCGCGGATCATTATTTGGAAAACAATTTCCACTTAGGACAGTCTCCGGAACGTATCGATCTAAATTCGGATCACGCAACCCATTTTCAAGAAATGCTTTGATATCTTCTTTTTCTTGCTCCGTCAAATTTAGCGGCTTAAATTGTGATGCAATCTGTCTTTCTGGTACACGAGCGTTTTCTGGAATTGCTTCATCGAAATATTCCACTACTTCTTCCAATGTCGTTTTACTACTTCCATGAAAGAAAAACGGATTATCTCCAACATTATATAATTGCGGAACTTTGAATTTGTAAAAATCGTCAGCGATATTTGTAAACCCACCGCGACCAAAATTCTTTTTATTATTTCGATTGCGATTATAAGAAGGTTGCATGTCCATATCATTTACACCAAGTGCAAAAAATCGATTTGATCCAAGATTTTTTTCCGAGTGGCAAGAAGCACAATTACCTTTTTCAAAAAACACGAGAGCGCCTCTTTTTTCCGCTTCAGACATTGCTGAATAGTTTCCTTTTAACCATGATTGGAATGGCGCCTCATTTGAAATAAGTGCACGCAAATATGCAGTAATCGCGAATGCACCAGTAACATCAGAATATCGCTCTTCGCCCGTAAAATCTGGAAAAGCTTGATCGAATAAATCCTTATAACCCAAATCACTTACAACATCTTCGTTGATGATCATGCGATGCAATTTAAGACCTTCGATATTTTGAGTCTCGGGACCGAGCATACCTAAGTGGTTCATTTCTGTTTCCGGTATTGTCGTTCCAAAAATATGTTCGAGGCCTTCATTTTTATGTGTGCCCCCGAATTGACCATTCCATAATGTATTAGGAACAAATGCCACATTTAATACGGAAAGTGGTCGGATACCTTGTACATCAAGTTCATCTTCTCGGTATTCAGGATTTTGGAGACGACCTTCACCATTGATTCCAATACCCATGCCACCGTCGGCGATACCTTGCATACTTCCAGGTTTAAATCCCGCAGATGCGAGGTGGCAACTACCACAAGAGTATGTTTCTATTCCCGACGTGTATTTAGCGTCCAGAGCGATACCTGTCTCGAAAAACAACATGTTTCCGAGTCTGACCTTCGCATCATTGAGTGGATTTAACGGTTCTTGAGGAATATTGGCGTAGTCATCAGATTCTGGTAGGATGAAATGCTCGAGGGTGCCATCGTTGGAAGCGTTGCGAATCGCGCGCTGCAATTCGGTATCTACGCTTGATTCCACCGCGTGATCAGCCTCACATCCCACTAATAGGCATAGTATACTCAGTAATAGAAGAACCCTCATGATATCAAACTAATTAATACCATTAAAAGGTAAAATCATCGCACATATTGAAAGAAATTAGCCGAAATTCATCGTTGCAAATACTCGCTGTAGCTCCGGCTACGACTCCGTTTTGCGCCTTGACTTTCACCAAATTTCTAATCAATCTATTACGACATCTCACACTTTTATTGGTATGATGTCACAAATATATTAAACAAATATGTAATATATCTGAATATGAGGTAAAATTACGATAAGTTTAGGACTATTGCTTGACTTAAAAATGAAAGGAAAGAACTTTTGACAATGCAATGCCTATTCCCGCACAAACGCAATTGGCATATCAGGATCATATTGACCAAAAATGAGCGGGTTCTGCGCCATCTTTGTATAGTCTTGCACTTCGGCTTGTACGTATTCGTACAACTCTGAAATCGTCACATTCAAGTCGGCATTTTTATCGGCTTGGCCTTGTAGCCCTTGGATCAGAAAATGACTGAAAATACCGTGTCGCAAACCGGACGATTCCATCGAAACCTCTTCACCTTTGCTGGAAGTAATAAATGCAATACCGTCATCCGCTTCAGATAATTGTTGATAAAATCCATTTAATTGAAAATTCAACGGACTTCGAGATGCCAATAAGCTTCCGGAATGACATGCGTCAGTAATGACTATTTTGTGCTTCGCACGACTTTGTTTAACGATGTTTTTTAACTCGTCATATTTTACAGCATTATTATAGCCATCAAAATCACTCGGAATCATGCGACCTTGAAGACCATGTCCTGAATAATATAACATGACAACGTCATTTTCATCAGCTCTATAAAATGTTTTTTGGAGCTCACGAATGATGTCACGGCGATTGGCTTGCTCGTCGATCAACAATGAAATTTGATCATCAGGCAAAGCGCCACCTTCCGGACTTTTTAGAAATGCATATAAATGAAATGCATCATCATCTGTATAGCGTAATGTCGGCATATGATTATATCGACTGACTCCGATGATGACTGCCCAAATTTTCGTTTCATCGTCTTTGTCAACGTCGACCATTTCTTTCACCATCGGATGATCCGCTTGTAGCTCGTTGATTGGCTTGCCATTATCCCAATGAGCTCCGTAGGTTCTACCATTGGCATATTGAACGACACCGACGCCATTTGGTGCGTGTTTTTTCCATCCGCCGCGATACACATCACCATTCACATACTCCACGACACCTTCGCCCTCCGGCTCTCCATTTACAAATGCACCTGTAAATATGGTGCCGTCGCGATAGATATATCGTCCCGACTCTTCGTGACACTTATGCTCATTACAATTTTTCAAATGCTCAGAGGATTTTGTTAGGGCAGATGAAGACGTATTCACATTACTTGTCGCGGCGACATCGACTTTTCGGTTTACTGGTTCACCTTCGACCCACTCTCCAGTCACTCGATCTCCATTGCTTGAGATGTATGTGCCAGCGCCATGAAAAACACCCTTGACAAATGCTCCGTCATAGATATCATTATTATTGAAGGTAATCTTGCCCTTTCCATGAAACTGATTAGCCGAAAAGTCACCGACGTATTCGAAATTATTCTTAGAAATGAGACGTCCTCTACCCTGTCTAACATGCATATTCCATTCACCGTCGTAGATGTCTCCATTGATGAAAAGTAATTTACCGACTCCGTGCGCCTTATGATTCTGGAATGATCCGATATATTTCGCGCCGCTTGGATATAAATACGTCCCGTTTCCATCGGAACAGTCTCCTACTACACATTGTGCATGCAGAGGTGTGTTGATAATAAAAGCGAATAGGATGAATTGAAGACCATTGATTACTCTATGCATACCGCTTGATTTCGATTATGATGAAATAGAGTAAACTTGTCTTATAGATTTGAATTTTTATAGTAACCTTCAAATCATTCGATATATTGCATAAGTTCGATATATCAAACTTGTTATCTTTGTCTTTTCAAAACACAAAATCTCTAACTCATGAAATACTTCTTACAATTCTCATTTATACTTTTTACGGCTTGCATGGTCAGTTGTCAGACGAATGATAAAAAATCTGCATCGACTGATGAGGCGGATGAAATCCACTTTGGCAAGAAAATCACCGAAGATGGTGCTGTCACTGTTGACAAAGCGCTTGATATGCTCAATAATTTTGAGGAAGTCGAAACTAAAATTGTCGGCACTGTCGAATCAGTCTGTCAGGCCAAAGGATGTTGGATGAATGTCGTTGCTGATGGTGACGAAGCAAAATCCTTCTTTGTGAAGTTTGAAGATTACGGTTTTTTCATGCCGCTCGATCTTTCTGGCAGTAAAATAGTGATGGAGGGCAAAGCTTATAAAGAATTGACGCCTGTTGACGAATTGAGACATTATGCAGAAGATGAAGGAGCTTCCAAAGAAGAAATCGAAGCGATCACCGAGCCAAAAGAAGAATATAAATTCATGGCGACGGGCGTAAAAATTGTCGAGCGCATATAATCTTCGACATCAATTTCAAACATCTCATTTCGTTCCTACTTTTAATCGGAAGTAGCATTTCCAGCTATAGTCAAAACTTAGACAATATCAATGGGTTGAGCTTTGTCGCTCCACCTCGTCCATTCACCGAAAATCCGATGGGCGAAGTAGTTGATATTAATGCGAATTGGATTGCGGTGATCCCATTTGCCTATACACGATTAGGGCAGACAGGTGTTCGTTATAATATTAGCGGTCAACAATGGTGGGGCGAGCAACCACAAGGAATTCGTGAAACAATTCGATTAGCAAAAGAAGCAGATATTGACGTTCTGCTCAAACCTCAAGTATATATTCCTGGAAGTTGGCCCGGAGCCTTAGACTTTGAGTCGGAAGATGATTGGCAGAATTGGGAAGATAATTACAAAAATTACATACTCGAATTAGTTGCTATCGCAGCTGAATACGAAGTAGCCATGTTTTGCATAGGCACGGAATTCCGAATTTCCACGAAGAAGAGGGCAAAGTTTTGGATAAATTTAATTCATGAAATACGCCAAGTTTATTCCGGTAAATTAATCTATGCGGCCAATTGGGACGACTATGATGGAGTGACGTTTTGGAAAGAATTGGATTTTGTTGGGATAGATGCATATTTTCCATTGTCTGAAGCTAATACACCTTCTGTAGCGGAATTATCAAAAGCATGGAATGGCATCATGAAAGAAATTGATTCTTTTTCGGAGTCGGTCAACCGAAAAGTGATTTTTACGGAATATGGCTATTTAAGTGTGGATCAATGCGCTCATAAAAATTGGGAGCTGGAAAAAGATATTCGCAGCCACGCAATTAATGAGAAAGCCCAATCGAACGCGTTGGAGGCTTTGATCTCTACATGTCGGAAATACGATTCGTGGTTAGGTGGTTTTATGTGGAAGTGGTTTCCAAATAATATGGGGCATGAGGGGTATTTTGATCGTGATTACACGCCCCAGGGAAAGGAGGCGGAGAGTGTGGTCCGTGAGTTGTTTGGGGCTGCGGATTGATTAATGTCGAATGGTGATAATCATTTCTGACCTCCGGGTTCTGAGAATTTGAACTAGAGATATGTACTATGATTTTCGGCGTAATGAAATTGTATGCGTTGTGGCACCTTCTTTAATTTACAAAAAAAAATATAAATATTTTGTCTTTTTAGATGGTCGAGAGATGCACATATTGCACCTACGCGGTTTTCAAAATGATGCACTAGAGCTTTTTAAGGATGACGAATCGACAGAATTGCAAGATTCGTGGAATATTCGCATCTTTAGGAACGCTTAAATTACATATCATGAAACATATATTTCTACTTCTATTCTGCATAATCATTGGATCGACGAGTGCTTTTGGCCAAGCCAATAATTGTGGAAACACAATACCAGTCCCAGTTTGTCCATTAGATACCGTATTGTGTTTGACTGAATTGAGTGATGAAATCACATTGTCGACGACTTCTAATTTGCCAAATTTGGAATATGCCGTGGTGGATCTCAATTTACCGGCTACCAATAATTCAGGGCCGGCTATCATAGGCATTGATCCTGACGGGCAGATTATTCCAGAGGAATTGGATATTGATTCAACTACTATGATCGAAATATTTCCGATCGCTTATGATTTGGCGGCCATTCAGGAGACATTGGATGATATCTTGAAGGGGACATTTTTTCCTCCATTTAATATTCCATGTTGTTCGGTGGCTCAAGATATTTGTGATCAATTAAATGATGCTGGCATTTTCTGTGGCAACGATTTTACAAGTCTATCACAAGGCTTTGCATTAATTTCCGCGGACACCAACGATTTATTTTCAGTCATGGATTTTATTGATGGCCTTGATTCGATTAATATGCAATTAGCCGATCCGAGCATCCCTGCTGAGTGCGGCGGTGGAGATACCATATGCTATGCTTATGGTGTGGCTTGTCCGTTTGATGTGATTACACTTCCGCCGCTCATCACCTTTAGTGCGCCTCAACATATGGCTGATACGATTGTCATAGCTGACAGCATACAATCCACGGCAATAATAGGACCAGGACTTGACGTCGAATATTTATTTGGTATCGAAGTGTTATTGATGAATGGATTTGAAACGCAATTAACAGGTGAGTTTTTGGCAGATCCAGGCACTTGCGATTAACAGCGACTACTAATTAAAAAATACAGATTTTTTAACAAACGGATGCAAGGCAGTGCCTTTCACATGCGCGGACGCTTCTAGACGAAATTCTGATTTTGCATTTTTAATTTTTTTCGCGACTTCTACCAAACCGCGCGTGACAAAACTCCAATCGGCATAGCGATCCATATCAGATTTTAATACTTCAAACGGCATAGAAAATTCGAGTTGGATAAATTGTTCTTCCGGAACTTCGATACGCTTATCATATTCCATTGATCCAAGCGTGTATTCATCTATTAGCTTATTTTTTCGACGACCGCGTTTATATTTTTCGATTAAACGAATTTGCACTGACTCGACAACCTGTGGGCGTTTACTATAAAATAAAATATTACCCTCTATCATGCCGGCCTTGACGTCAATTTCATCAATTACATCGATTTCCATCTTAACTCCCTCAATTCCTAGCCAATTTTTTATCGTCCCAAACATATTTGTGTGAATTTTAAATGATTGAACACGATAATATCGTATTCAGTTTCAAAGACTATACAGAAGATGCGCATCATCCGATGAATACAGCTTAAAGCAAGACTAGGAGTTCACTCAGTGGCTTGACACCTTCTGCACGCCAAGCTTTTACCGACGCCACGGTAGCATCAATGTATAGATCGGTCTCTTTAAATTCGTCACGATTCACTTGCTCAGAAATCTCCGACCAATTCGCTAAATTGATACTATCATCTTTGAGTATCGGCACCAACATTCTATTTAAAAAATTAATGCCTAATTCCTTACCAAGCGCCATAAACAAATGAAATAATTTGTCTTTTCCGCAACCACTGACATCAGATTTAGTGCTGTCTGCGGCAATGATGATTACGGTATGATCAAATATCACATGTTCTGCGACAACTGGAATTCCATGCGCCGACCATTGAACAAAAAACTGACTTAAATTAACGTCGATGGCTTTTTCATCCTGAATTGTTAAACGTCTATCCGTAGTAAAAATCCATAGTGGACCCTCAGGAATATCTGGAAAAATATCTTTTATTTCAATCATACTTATTTCGTATTATTAAGTACCAATTCGGCTAAATCTAAAACCATCACATCGTCTTGTTTATCCATCGCTTTTACCCCATCCGTAATCATGGTCAAGCAAAAAGGACAATTCACAGCGATAACTTCAGCGCCAGTTCCAATGGCCTCCTCAATACGTTCCTGATTTATACGTTTATCTCCAGGCTCATCTTCTTTAAACATCTGCGCCCCACCCGCTCCGCAACAAAGTCCTTTTGTCCGGTTACGTTTCATTTCTACTAAATCTGTATCGAGTTGATTTAATACATCTCGTGGAACTTCATAAATTTGGTTGACACGACCTAAGTAACACGAATCGTGATATGTCAGTTTTTTCCCACTGTACTCGCTCGTGCCTAACGAAATCTTTCCTTCATTTAGTAGTTTATTAATGAACTGTGTATGATGTACAACCTCATATGAGCCTCCAAGTTCCGGATATTCATTTTTTAGCGTGTTTAAGCAGTGCGGGCACGTTGTAATTATTTTTTTTATTTCATAGCCATTCAATGTTTCAATATTCATCTGCGCAAGCATTTGAAATAAAAATTCATTTCCAGCACGTCTGGCCGGATCGCCACAGCATCCTTCTTCGTTACCGAGTATGGCATAGCTCACATTGGCTTTTTCCAATATTTGAACCATAGATTTTGAAACTTTCTGCGCCCGTGCATCATAGCTTCCTGCACAACCGACCCAAAATAAATATTCCGGCGCATCACCTTGCGCAATGACTGAGGCTAATTCCGGTATTGTAATATTTTCCATTTAATTAAATTAATTATTGGTTCTAGCTTCACTCGCCCACTTGTCTCGTGCATCAGGCAATTGCCAAGGACTCTGACTACTTTCTAAACTATTGAACATCGGCACCCAATCCGCGGGACCGGCTGACTCCGTCAATATTTCATAACGTCTCATATCGAGAATGGGTTTGAGCGGATCAATCATGATGGGACAAGCTTCGACACACGCGTTACATGTTGTACACGCGTGAATTTCTTCTTTTGAAATATAATCAAATAGTGATTTACCGTCATCGTAATTCTCTGCAGTTAAGGTAGATTGTGACTCTCGAAATTCAGCTTTAATAAATTCTTTATTTCCAGATTGGATATTTCTACGGACGTCTTCCATTCGATCTCGAATATCCATCATGATTTTTCTTGGCGATAATTTTTTACCCGTAATATTTGCAGGACACTCCGCTGTACATCTACCACATTCTGTACATGAATACGCACCCAAAAGCGTCGTTCTATTCAAACCAAAAATATCGTTTGCACCAAACTCTGGCAACTCATCACTAACTTCTCCTGTATCCTCAGCCAATCCCATCATGACGCGCACTTCACTTGCTATTTCAGGCATATTTTCCATTTCACCGCGTGGCTTCAATGGTGAGAAATATGTATTAAAAAAGGCTAAGAAAATATGCAAGTGTTTTGAAAAAGGTAAATAAACTAAAAACCCGAGTACGACTGACAAGTGTAACCACCAACCAAAACGTTCGACGGCGACGAGCTGTCCAACTGAAAGTCCCGAGAAAAGTGTGTTGCCGACGACAGAACTAATCGCCAAATGCCCTGTACCTGGGTAATGTTCTGGATCTAATTGTTGTAATAAACTATCAGCGCCGTTCATGGAAAATATTCCGATGAGTAACAGCAGCTCTCCCACTAGAATTAAATTACCGTCTAATTTTGGCCATCCGGTCATTTCATCCATATGAAACCGTGGCACCTTTAAGATATTTCGGCGCCAAAGAAAAACAACTGTAGCAACAAATGCCAGCACGGATAGAATTTCAATAAAATTGATAACGAACGTATAGAAACCTCCGAGTACATCCGCAAATACGCGATGCTGACCGGAAATTCCATCAATAATGATTTCGATCAATTCTACTTGCGTCAATAAAAATGCGGCATATATAAAAAAGTGCAGGACCGCCGGAATCATGCGTTTAAACATCTTCTTCTGCCCAAAAGCAACGAGCAATACATTTTTCCATCGCTCCGATGGGTTCCCCGAAGCGGGTTGCGGCTTTCCTAATTGAATATTTTGATAGATTGCCCGATATCGTCCAAACGCGATATAAAAAGCTAAACCAAAAATCAGAATGAATACGATTTGTTGCACTATAAATGAGTTTGCAGATTAACTTTGCCAAGATATAGATAATCATACATATGCAAATCCTCGATCAACCTCAGATAAAACGAAAGATTAAGCGGCTCGCACTTCAGGTAGCCGAAAACAACCTCGACGCTGGAACGCTTTACATCGGCGGTATTAATAATAACGGTAAGCGGTTTGCGGCTATGCTATCTGAGCAGATCAACGATCTCACCTCACTTCAAGTCATTCATTTTGACATCAAACTCAATCCGGCTAATCCTGTCGATCAGGCCGTCCAGTTCAGCATTGAACCGCATGTACTTAATGATAAGAATATCTTGATTGTAGATGATGTGGCGAATACCGGCCGCACGCTATTCTATGCGTTCAAGCCGCTCATGCACATCGTGCCAAATCAGATTGAGGCTGCCGTGTTAGTTGATCGTAAGCATAAATCATTTCCGGTAAAAGTGGATTATGTCGGGCTTAGCCTTTCGACAACATTGCATGAGGTCATCGATGTTAGACTGCATGAGGAAAAGCTATCCGCGCATTTGAATTAGCGGCTCATGTAAATCATGATCACTCACCAACCAGTATTTTGTCTTTATTCTTTTCGAGATCCTTCAAATCAGCTTGATTCTTCCTATCGTCGACTTCTAATGCTTTCAAGACGCGGATCATTCTATCGTGTATGCTCTTCACATTATTAAGTGAATTGACAATCTTTTGCTGGACTATCCAATCGGATATGAGATTGTCGAAAAAGACGTCCGTAAATCCATTGAACCTATCGAGATCGAACTTGGCATTGAGCCCATTAAAATCTGAGTAGACATCAGCGACTTCGCGTTCAAAGGATTTCATGACATTTTGAATAGCGTATGCCACTTGTTTAGCGCGATCGATGTTGGAATATTTTCTTCGCTTATATACCCGACCGCTATTCCCGCCTTGCATGTCCCAGCGGCCCCAATTTCTAGCTGTTTTTAAAAGATGAATCATTTGATCCAAATTATGCATGAGCGTTTGACCCGCGGCCAAAGCTTCGGATATATCGATTTGAAGTCGAGTCGACCGATCCATTTTGTTAATGATTTCACGTAATCTATAGCTGTCTTTGGTATTGCTACGTATAAGGAATTGCTCACGTTGTTTTTTGAGTCTATTCAGTCGCTCTTCAGACTGTTTGAATTGCCCCACCTTTTTTTCGAGAACATCCCGCTCAAACTCTTTAAGTTTAATCGATTCTTTCAGTTCGTCGTATTTAAGTGACACCTGCAGATATTCTTGACGTTCTTTCTCGAGTTGCTTTTCTTTACTTCCCAATACACCATAAAAAAAACCTTTCAGCGAATTACCTTCCAGGCGTTCGTATTGCTTGTATTCGATTTCGAGCTGCTTTTCTAGCGCTACAAGTTCGGCATACATGCGATCTATATCGTGTTTGATATCCTTTACATGCTCTGCCGCCTTTTGGAGCGAACGGTAGTTGGCTATTTCTCCTTGTATTTCTTTGAGTAAGTCCATGGTCAACCAAAAGTAAGCAGAAATGTAACAACGACATGGGATATCAGCAATGAAATATGAGTCCCTTCACACGATAAAATGGTCGTTGAGTTTGATGTCAGTATAATATACTGAAATGAATTACAAATTTTTATAATATGATATTTATTTCGTCAATTACTTGGACTTTATTTGGCTGATGATGAAATAATAATCACTTTTATGTGTATTTCTTCTGTTTTGTTAAATAAATCAAAATAATCTTCTTTTTATAAAGTTTTGCGTTATCTTTGCATCTCATTAAACAAGTACAATTATGTTAAAGCGAAGAATGAAGCGGAATTGGTTGGTAAGCGCGCTTAGCACACCAGTTTCAAGCAAAAAGTAATTCAAAAACCCGAAAACCAGACGCGTCTCTTACACAAGAGGCGCGTTTTTTTTTGTAGTATCCATAACAATGCCCATCTTTAAGCATATCTATTTATCATCTATTTAAAATTTTCGGTTTATGGGAGCTTTTGGTTGGTTTAAACGCGTACTATTTGGAGCTGAATCACTTGCGAAATCAGGTGTTGAAAAGGGCAAGGAAGCTTCGGAGCAGGCTTATGATGTGGGCCGCGACAAGCTCAGTGATATAAAAGATGAGTTAAGCGAATCCGTCGATGCGGCAAAAGATAAATTTGACGACTTGTTTGACAAGGCAAGCGATAAGGCCGGCGAAGGTGTATCAAAAGCTAAAGAGGCCCTGACCGATGCCAGTGATAACATCGGTATTGACAAACTCAAAGACAGCGGCAAGAAACTCATGGAAGACGGGAGCCAAATGGCTAACAAAGCCGGTGAATCCATCGAGCAAGCAACCGAAAAGATTGTGGATGCTTCTGATCAAGCATGGGAAAAGATCGCAGACACATCTTCTAATCTCTATGAAAAAGCTAAAAATAAGGCAGAAGAAATCGGAGATAAGATCGGCGACAAAATGGATGACATGCTCGATAAGGCCGAAAAGATGAAAGCAGAAGAAGCTTTGGAAGATGCTCAAAACCCAACTGGCATCTATGAAGGTTCTAGTCATAATGAGAAATTAGAAGGATCACTACTCGATGGTACGGACGACTTTTTTAGTAAAGCCGAAGCTTTCGCTGACGGTGATTATGACAAAGCTGCAGAAGGCAAAATGACGATTGAGCGCGTAGACTTACCAACAGAAGAAGTTGAGGTCGATGATCGCAAAGTCGCCGGATTTGAGGATCGGGACGGTGACGGAGATGAAATCATCGACGACGCTATCGTATTAGTCGAAGGCGCAGCAGCAACTGTTGTCGGTGATGTCACTGAATTAAAAGCTGACTTGGATGAAGAAGCCCAGAAATTATTGGGTAACGATTCTGACGAAGAAGAATAAGAGCATCTGAATCAGGAATCGAAACAGCATCGCAATCTAAAACGATTAAATCTAAACCCGTTTCGATCGGCATCAACATCAAATAAATAATTTTGATCCTTTAGAGCATTTAGAAGAGCGACAACTGCCTGTGACGATGCTGCTCAAATCTCGTTTTATCCAATGCGGCCATTTTCCGTTTCCCGTGATAATATTTCTTTATGGCCAGTTGATATTGACTGCGTATCATTTCGGCGTAGCTACCGGTTCCTCGCATTCGATCAAAAAATTTCTTCTCTCCAAGGTTTCCATCGCGACATGACCGAATCAAATTCAAGACTTTGTCTTTCCGTTTTGGAAATGCCACACCTAGCCACTCTTCAAATACTTGCGCCACTTCATCATTAAGTCGAATGAGAGTATAATAAAACCCACGTGCACCCAGCTTTGCGGCATTTGCTGCCAACTGTAGCATTTCATGGTCGTTGAGGCCCGGGATGACGGGAGCCATCATGACAGATACAGGAATAGATTTTTCTGCCAGCTTCTGCACGATTCGCAACCGATTAAACGTCGTCGAGGTTCGCGGTTCCATTTCTCTTCGCAAGCGCTCATTGAGCGTTGTGATAGAAACCGCCACCTGGACGAGACGCTCCTTGTTCAAGGCCTCCAAAATATCCAGATCTCGGAGTATTAAATCGTTCTTCGTGATGATGCCTACTGATTGCTTAAATTCAAGACATATCTGAAGCAGTTGTCTCGTAATCTCCAATTCTTTCTCCACCGGCTGGTAGCAATCGGTATTTCCTGAAAACATAATGGTCTCCCCTCTCCAGGCCTTACTTTTTAATTTTTTTCGCAATAATTCAGGCGCATTTTCTTTGACCATGATTTTGCTCTCAAAGTCAAGACCAGCGTTATATCCCCAATAGGCATGCGTCGGCCTCGCATAACAATAACTACAACCGTGTTCACAACCTTGATACGGATTCAATGAATATTCAAAATTCAAATCCGGGCTGGTCACCTTTGTCACAATAGTTTTTGCCGTAACGCGCTGAAAATCTGTCTTGATTTTCTCCTCCGGCTTGTAATCCGTGATGATAGGCAAATGAACCTTCACCCGACTTTCAAATCGATTCGCTACTTGAGATTGTGCTCCACGTCCTTTCATGGTAATGCGTTTGATTAATATTGCAACAAAGATAGTTTAATTTTTAATCATTTGCAAGTATTGGTTAGTCTGCTCGTCAAAATAGACGTTTCAGCAGACTGCTTTACGGCCAATTCCTAAAGTATGATGTGGTAGTCCGTAGAATGACTTACGAAAGGGAAGTGCAGATAGCGAAGGCTCAGGATGCCTTCAATTGGGCTTTAGAGGGGCTGGTCTGCTCAATGTTCGCCTGGCCACTTAAGTGGCCAGGCGAACATTGAGCAGGCGAACATTGGTCTGGCGAATACTGTTCTGGCGACTAAGTGGCCAGACCAGTTTTCGGCAGGCCACGCAACGTGTGATGGTGAATTTCAGTATTTCAGAAAATTGTGAAAAGGGGTGCCTGCAGATATCTCGCCTGACACTTTAAGTGTCAGGCGAGATATCTGCAGGCACCCGATGACAGTTAATTTTATTTGTAAAAATTCAAACGTATCAACCGTCCGATCATCTTGAAGCCATTAAAAAGACTCTGACCTTTTTCCATGGTTTCTTTTGAATAGCGAACACTGATCGGTATCTCGGTGACCTTGTGGTGAGTGAGCGCAGCATTGCGGATCATCTCGACGCAAAACTCAAATCCGTTACAATTGAGCTCGCATGCTTTGGCAAATTTTCTAGAAATCACTTTCATCCCGGATTGGCTGTCAGTCACATGCACACCCGTAATAACAAGTGTAAGTGCATTGGCTATTTTATTATAAATCACTCGCGACGTGGGCACGCCGTGGTCTTCTTTCATAAATCGACTCCCGATCACCATATCACTCTCCGACTCGCGAATCGCAGTCAATAAGTGCTCAATATCCTCTGGTAGGTGTTGGTGGTCACCATCGATTGTTACAATATAATCTGCTCCTTGATTCAATGCAAACTGAATACCAGTTTGCGTGGCGGCTCCGACACCTAAGTTTATGGTGTGACGAACGACATGAACGTGATGTTCTGCAGCCACATCGGCGGTATCATCTGAGCTGCCATCATCAACGACAACGATATGCTCGTATCCCAAATGCGCAATGCGCTTTAAGACCGAGGGCAACCGACTTGCTTCGTTGTAAGCCGGAACTACGATGTAATCGATTGAGTTCATACGATATATATCATAAAATTACGAAATGTTAGAGTAACTCGAAAATGGCATAGCTCCCATTTTGTACGACTTGTACGTCTGGACCAAACAAAAAGTCATATTCGTTAGACGAATTGCCATTTTCATCGGCCACTTGAACCAACCTATCAGTAGCTAAAAGCTGCAATCCCGCATTATCATGGAGATAAGAAACCATCTTTTGAAATTTCTTTGTTAGACTTTTATCTGGTGTTTGATCCATAATGTGCAGTACCGGACTAACGACGATATATTTAAAGCCGTTAGCTTTCATGGCCTCGTTCACCACGGATTTTCGTTTATATCGATCAACCATCTGACTATGCATGTTCAATATTCCATCTTTGAACACACGCTCGCTATTATTTCGAATCAGAAACGTGGTGAATGTACCTGATTGAAATATAAGTGTTGAATCTTCTGCATTAATCTTTTCGATGGCCGGACCGATATTTTTAAAGTACCCCTCATACACATCACTTTCACCCGACTCTGAAAAATTGTAAGCCAAAACTGGTGGCTGCACAGTTCCCATGGCGATATCGTTCCGGTATTTGGTATTAGAAACTTTTAAAAAATAAGACATCACAATAAATAATCCACCGGCCCCTAGCAAAAGACTTTTGTAAAATTTCGATACTTGCGCATAGCGTGTAACTTCCAAATAAAGTAACGGGAATAAAAGAAATCCATACCAAATAATTCCAGCCGATAAAATCAGCATAAAGAAGCAATAGAATAGCAGCAACGCACCTAATAAATAATTTCCAGCTGCTTGCTGGCTAAATTTAGAATACACGAAATACAATATGTATAATATCCCAAGTAATAAGACATAAGTTATATGATCTCCGGAATCAGTAATGGTGGCAAGCAAACTTCCAATCGGCGCGTAAATTGCTCCGGCGAAAACATATACGCGCGAAACCAAATCTGCCAAGAAATTCCCTCCACCACCAGCTAAATACGATGGTATCATTTCACCATCATTAAAGAGTTTTTCTCCAGTCTTTGCAAGGACATGAGAGGATCCTAACGAAAAAATCCACATCAATCCCAGCATTGTAAACAACACAATTCGCCATATCCTAGATCTTGTTCGCCATAGAAAAATAAGTGGAATAAACATAAGTAGCACAAAGCCAATATCCATAAAATTGCCTTCGACATTGTGATACATCGTTGCATCATATGGCAATGAAATATATCGCACTGGAATCTCCTCATAACCCAGATAACGAATAATTTCTTCTTCGAAGTTTTGCTGTTTATCTTTCTTCTGAGCAGTAGTTGCAAGCGTCGCAACCATTAATAGCAAAAAAGATAGCAGGCCATATTTTATTACCTGCTTCATTCTTTAGATTTTTTATAATTCCGATCGATGACTTTCATATTCATCACTGGCCCATGATTTGTTCCATTTAATAATTGGATAAATGATGGATTTTTAATTTCTGTATAGTTTTTAATCATCCAAGGAACGAATACAATCGAGCAGGACATGGCTATCACGACAGATAGATATAATAATTTCAAACCTTTTCGAGTGTGTTCTTTTATTGCATAAAACAAACACCCAATACCGATAAACAACGCGACAACTTGTAACCAACTCACGCTTGAATGATAAACACGTAATCCAGCTCTGGTGTCCAACTGCGCAAAAAACACAATGGCCATGCTAATAAAAAATACGCCTAGAAAACCCAATCTTCCAAGACCTTGATACCATAAGATGGCAATGAAAGCAAACAAGGCGATCACAGCCGTCAATTTTATTCCCAATGCTATTCCTCCTAAGACGCCAACGATAACAGCGAGACCAACCATACTTTGACGTGTCGGCCGTTCTCTCAAATTCTTTAATAGCGCGAAGCCACTCAGCACCATAGCCAAAAGCATAAATGTCAAGCCGAGATCGACTTTCAATTCTTGAGAAGCTTGCGTGGTCACGGAAGGCATATATGTAAAGAGCGCAACACCTAGTAGCACAAGTCCACGCGGAATTTTCATCAGTCGCGTCCCTACTTCATAAGTGCACCACTGAACCAATATCAGTCCAAACCATGATAATATCAGCAGCATTTCAACGCGTCCTACTAATCCGTACGCGGCAGATTGTAATAGGCTCCAATTATAAGGTTGATAGCCTTTTTGAAGCATACCTGCCTCGGTCATCAGTTTTGGGAGATTGATGTAATAGTTTTGAGCATCGAAGCCTACCGGAAAAGGACTGAGTGTATGTGCAAACGTCATTGCATTCATCAAGATGATCAATATCAAACTGACGATGCCGATAATGGATAGGCGGTCAGATGCACCGATGGGCTTATGCAATCGAGAAATATCTTCCCACGTGTTTTTATAGAAAAGGGGAATCGGAAAGAATAAAATCAATCCAATCACTACCGGATGAAATACATGAAATGCGAGTATGATGAAAATAAGAATCATAAAGCAACACAGTCCAAGCGCGATATGCACCGATGTCGCAATATTAAAGCCAGGCAACAGAACGCCATTCACAATAAATCCACCGAGTTGCTTCGCGGACAAGGTCAATAAAGCCAAAAAAATTGCAAATAAAATTGTGCGTCCTATGTAACTCAAGATAGACATGAATGAATAGTCAACCGGTGAGTAAAGGAGCAAATTGACTAATGTACCTCCCCACAAAAACGCTAGAAACATCCCGATACAGGTTAACCAACTAATTCGTCGATAACTCACCTGATCGATCACGATGTATGCTATGACTCCTATCATCATATGCATGAGCGGAATGGCCATAAACGTGTTAGTGACCCCAAGCGGATAAAGTGGGTGCTTAAACCAATAGTCCAGAAATACCCAAACCATCCAAAGCACCGCTATGATCTTGAGAACGAGACTAGTTTTATGAAGTTCGAGTTTAGTTGAAGTCATTGGTTATGGCTATACAAGCCGGTAAATGCGCGTATTGCACCACAAACTTGCACAAATTTTTCATATTATAAAAACATGTCATATTAATCTTTGAAAAGCTTATATTTGTTGTTTGGTGATAATGGATCACTTTTAATGAACTTCGAGGCATACCAATATATCGTACCCCTTATATGTGCAGTGTTTTTACTGCGGATAGGTATACAATATGTCAAACGTCGGCGCAGCATATTCAGTACGGTCGTTTGGACGATTTTTTGGAGCACAATAGCTGTCCTTGCCTTCGCACCCCATATCGTTTCTACACTATTGGCCAAGGTATTTGGATTTGCAGATAATGTACATGCCGTGCTTTTCATTGGACTCGGGCTATCTTTCCTCATCATATTCTATCTGTCTAGTGTTGTAGACAAACTAGAAACGCAGCTAACTTCACTCGTGAGGCGTATGGCGTTGCAGAAAGCAGAGCCTGACGAGGAGGAAGAAGATTTTGCCGAGCGACACGAGTTGAATCAACTCAAGAAGTAATCACATGCATATCCTGTTCATCTTAGAAAATTATTATCCTGCTATCGGCGGTGTCGAAACATTGTTCAAGTCGCTGGTGGATGAACTCGATGAAAGAGGTGTGAAAACGACAATCCTGACTACCCGGCTTCACGACCTGCCGAAAATCGAAAAGTTAGGAAATTCGACTATCGTTCGTTACAGGTATTGGAGTCGATATTTATTTACATTCTTGGCCTTTTTTCCGGCGCTCAAATACGGGCGTCATGTAGATATTATACACACAACTTCATATAATGCCGGATTGCCGGCTAGCCTTGCAGGTTTTTTTCTCAAAAAACGTGTATTGATCACATTTCATGAGGTGTGGGGAAAATTGTGGTTTAAACTTCCGTTCTTCGGTTCCATAGCAAAAATGGGTCATTATTTATTTGAGCAAATGCTATTGCGCATGCCGTTCCACAAATTTATTGCTGTCAGCGAATTTACTGCTAATCGTTTGTTGAAGAATCATATTCCCGACGATAAAATTCGTGTTATTTACAATGGGATAAAACCCGATCAATGGAGATGTCGAGTTGAACCGTCGGAAAATCAACCTTATACGTTTGTTTATTATGGGCGATTAGGTATCAGCAAAGGACTTGATCTTTTATTACCGGCCTATCGGCTACTGGTTGAAAATATCAATTCAACTAAATTAATATTAGTTCTACCGAAATCTCCTGCCGGCCAACTGCAATTTGTAAAAAAAGAAATCGAAGCATTCTCGGCTGATCTAAAACCAGAAGTGTTACACGAATTATCACACGCTGAATTAAATGAAACGATTTGCAAAGCCGATTGCGTTGTTATTCCATCTTACAGTGAGGGTTTTGGATATACGGCTGTGGAATCCATGTCGATGGGAAAACCGATTATCAGCTCAGGCAGAGGCGCATTGAAAGAAGTCGTAGGTGGAAATTTCATCGAAATGAAATCACATGATATAATTGGACTTAAAAATGCGATGCAAGATGCTATCGATCAAAAATGGAATTATACCGAACCGACCAACTTTCATTTAGAAGATACCGTCGATGAATATATGAAATTGTATCAGGATCTCTTACAATTAAAGACTGGCGACAATGATCGATAAAAAAAAGGTCGTAATCATCGCCGACGCCCTAGATTTCCAATATGCCGGCATTAAAGTATATCTGGAGGGCCTTGTAGGTGCGCTGGAAGAAGGAGATGTTCAACATGAATATATCTTGCTTCGTGCCGATGAAGATTTTAGAGATTATGCCGGACAGGTATATGTGAAAAGTTATGTCAGTCAATTTCTGCATCCAAAGTCTCGATTACTCGTCGAGATACCGCGCACCATAAAGCAAATAAATCCCGACATTGTCGTCGAGCCATGTCACTTTGGACCATTCCGTATTTCCGATAAAATAAAAAAAGTCACCTTCATCCATGATATCACACCGGTGACCCATCCACAATTTCATCCGAATAATAGTGTATTGCTTCATAAATTACTCATGCCTGGCGTATTAAAACGAGCCAATCTGGTCGTCACAAATTCGGAGCGGACAAAGGCAGATGTGATAGCGAATTATATTTATGCCAAAGGTAAAGTTGAGGTATTATATCCAGGAAATATCGCTTTATCAAATCAATCATTCGCGCCGATCGAAAAAATCGATATTGAAAACGAGCGATTTATATTGCATGTCGGAACTATCGAGCCGCGTAAAAATTTAGAGTTTCTTCTCACTTGTTTTCAGGAACTAAGAGATAAAAAGGATGGAATTAAATTAGTGATCAGTGGAAAAGAAGGATGGAAAAACAAATCATTTTTCGAGCGAATTAAAACCCATCCATATCAAGATGACATCATCGTAACGGGATATTTAGAGACTGAGCAAATCATGGCATTGTACAGATATGCTTCATGCATGCTCTTCACTAGCCATTACGAGGGCTTTGGCATTCCGCTGCTCGAAGCCATGCAGTATGGCTGCCCGATTATCACCTCAAACAACTCAGCCCAAAAGGAGGTTTGTAAAGATGCAGCGGTCTATATTGATGAATTTGTGGCGGCTGACTGGGCAAATGCTTTTTTGGCCGTGGACGAGGATGAAAATTTGAGAAGCCAATTGAAGCGTCGCGGCAAACAACGTGCACGGCAATTTAATTGGAAAAAAACCGCATTGAAATTTGATCGCTTAATGACAAAAATGTATGAATTTGGACCAAAGAAAAAGTAAAACACAATCGCTCATCCTTTTATTAGCCACAATTTTATTTTATGGCTTGACCGTATTTCCACACGAAACCGTTGGACGTTTCATCAACTCTTTCTTTAAAGATAAGACAAGAGCCGAGTATGATCAATTCGTATTTACTGGACTGATCATCGCTGTAATTATTTTTAGCATTTTTATCATATATTCATTATATCGAAACCCAGCCCGCCAAATCAAGGGCTTACTATATTTATCAACGACAGTTGTACTTTGCTTTGTGAGTATGAAAATGTTAACCGTGATTAATATTGAGGCTATTCATTTTTTACAATACGGAGTTCTAGCCATCTTGATTTTTCACTTAGTAAATCGCTATGATTATTCGTGTTGGATTATTTTCTTTTTAGGGTTCGTCGATGAAAGCTATCAGCATTTCTTTTTGACACCGAATCCGCTTCAGTACCTTGACTTCAATGATATGGTTCTTGATCAAATTGGAGGAGGCTTTGGATTATCGACCATGTACTGTCTCAACAAGACTTCTGGACCGAGTCGCCCACTTATTCGCAATGGCATCATTGCAGTATATGTGGCAGTCATAATAGCCGCTATCGTACTCTACTTTACAGGTACTATGCGTATTTGGCCGACTGAAAGGCAAGATCATGCGACGATACAAATCTTTCAAAGGAATATCGAAGGTTTTTGGCAAACCGTGCGTAAAGTCAATCGGTTTCACATCATGCGTGCTTGGGAAGGACTCATAATATCGTTTCTGCTCATTTTATTTTATTCACAGTTAGATGAAAAGGCTATTTATGAAAATCAGACGACTGTTTAACGGCCAAGATATATGGGAAACCCACTAAATTTCATCAGCAATCAGCCTCATAAAGCACTGTGGCTTACTGCTCTGGTTTTAATTGTTTTTTGTCTGATAGAATTCAATCGTGTTATAGATATTCAGATGCACGATACATACTTGGTGATTAATAAACCCTTGCTTTATTCACCGTTTATAATATTTCTTTTCGTACTTGGCTCGGTCTATTATCTTCTCAGACGACGGGAGCTTATACTTTGGATGACACTCTACCATGTAATTACGACATCATTTACCAGCCTAGCTATTCCCATGTATATATTCTCTAACTCGTCAGAATTTGTGAGACCAGATACCTCAACATTCTCCACCTTTCTTATTCTTAGTGCAACGATTTTAGTAATAGCGATTACAGGCCAGATATTATTCATATTGAATATCATTTTTAGTACAAAGAGATAGTATTGTCGAGCCGAAAATCAATAGGACGAATAATTCTAATTTCAATGTATTATTATCTTTCATTTTTTCGTTTATAAAGAAAAAGACTTATATTTGAAATCTAACATGAATCTGAATCTATGAGCTTACAAACCAAAAAACTCAAACTAATTCAAATACTTATTAATACTGAGAGCCATACTATCTTGGATAAAGTCAAATCGATTCTTATGTCGGATGATGAAAAGGATATTTGGCAAGAATTATCCAATGTACAACAGGCAGAAATCAATCAGGCTCTTATTGAGATGTCTAATGAGGAGGTGATGGATTATGATACATTTATGGAGAAAAATACTTAGTGAAAAGATCGGTCGTACTCACGAAGACTGCCCAGCATCGATTGAAGTCCCTCTTGATTCATCTAGAAATGGACTGGTCCTTACACGTTAAGGAGAGATTTATTGAACAACTTAATGAAAGAATAGAACTTATCAGACAAAACCCTGAGTTGTATCCAAAATCTAACCTGAAAATAGGTTTGCATAAATGTGTCGTATCGAAACAAACTAGCTTGTATTACCGTCATGATTCGAAAACAGTTACTGTATTAACAATTTTTGACAACCGTCAAGATCCAGATAAATTATCATCTGAAATAGAAGAGTAAAAAAAATTAACTCATGATTGCTATAAAATATTCCTCGATAGGAATGTAAAAATACCACTAAATATCCGTCTGCTCTTTTTCAAATTCCGTTTTCTCCCCACGAATCATGTGTTTATAAAAACGCTTTGCATCAAAGAAAATGAAAAACTCCATCTTTCGAAGTATATTCCAGGTCGATACAGTGTCGAAGGATGATTGAAAATTTCGTCGTGCACGAATAAAAGTCAATCGTTCACGGCCAAATGATCGAGCGATCGCCGTTCGCATAACACGAAAGAAAAACCACTTGCCAAAAATTAAGTTGAGAAATAATACGACACCGTATTTGAATATGATAAAAGGTAAATTGATTAATATCACCCCAGTTGGCATCAGTTTATAATACGAATAGAATATATTGAGTTGCGTTTTAAGCACATATTCAAAATCTCGAATCTTTGCGACAGATTGCGATATTTTATGGTGGACAATGGCAGTTGGCTCATACATACATTTATATCCTAGTACTGTCGCGCGAACCCCCAATTCCGCATCCTCATACCCTGTCTTAAAATATGGATCAAAGACACCCACATTTGATAACATAGACGTTCGGTAGAGAGCAGCCCCGGCACATGCACCAACATTTTTTGATTGCTTATCAAAGTCATTCACTGGCGCCCCACTTCCTTCAGGTATAATTTCTCCCGTGTTTAATAATCGATGACCGACATTATCAATTTTATCCGGTTTAAAGAAATTAATCATCTTACTCGATACCATATCGGCACTATGCTGACGTGCCGACTCAATGAGATTTTGTGCCCAATCTTTATCCGGAAAAGCGTCATTATTTAATAATAAAACAAATTCTGGTGGATTGTCATTAGCGATAATCTGTTTTAATACAATATTATGCGCTTCGGTAAATCCAAGGTTTTGATCAAATAAAATCAACTGAATCTCGGAGTATTCGGCATTGAGTTTATTTAATCGACTGACATCATGCTGATTAGACCCGTTATCAACTAAGTATATATTTAAATTGGGATAAGATTGGCACAGTAGCTTTTCGATACATTTTTCAGTATCGGCTATACCA
>ENA-ORXU01000800-ORXU01000800.1-marine-metagenome-genome-assembly--contig:-NODE-800-length-32182-cov-5.308332_pt1 | contig 32182 bp, 10 predicted proteins | sample MGYA00237869_ERZ511484 | MGnify/ENA metagenome assembly ERZ511484 | reverse complement strand
GTCAGAGAAGCACCTCATCTTATCGCACCTGCGGCTCTCGCTACGAAGCCTAATGCACGAATTGGGTTAATCCCAAGAGTCCCGCTCCTCATCATTTGGGTGAAAACCAAATCGGCTTGTAATCTCGTATACCTCCGTGACAGTACTTTTCCATCATGGTCAGTAAGCTGCTATAGGGCTTGCGCGAAGTTGTCTTACGTGGGCAACTCCATGATAATATATCAGTATGATAGTGACACTTGTCATTATACTGCGTCTATATAAGTGCTAGGCTGCATGATTTTGTATGGCCAGTGTATATTTGTAGTCCCATAACTATCAATCTACGTGAACATGAAAAGAGCACTACTATCTGGCGCTATAGTCTTCTGTGTGAGCCTCTTATGCGCTCAAGAGTACAGAAGTCTGGATGGCTACGGTAACAATTTTGCCAATCCTCTCTGGGGTGCTGCAGGTGCTGAGATGCCTCGATTTGCACCTGCAGACTACAGTGACGGTGTCAGCGCACCCACAGGCATCAATCGACCCAATCCTAGGGATATTTCCAATCATATTTTTGATCAGAAAGAGCTCAAGTTTGACCTTGTAGGGCTAAGCGACTATGTATGGGTCTTTGGTCAATTTATAGATCATGATTTTGCCCTAGTGTTTGATGATCATGAGGAGTCTGCCGTAGTGCGGGTGCCGATGGGAGATGAGCACTTTGATCCAGAATCCCTAGGAATGGCGATCATTCCCATGTTTAGATCTCAGGGTAGCCCTGGTACAGGTATATCCCGCCAGAGTCCAAGAGAGCATGGTAATGCGATCTCAGCATTTATCGATGCAAGTGGTGTGTATGGCTCAGACGAGGCTCGTGCGACCTGGCTCAGGACTTTTCTTGATGGCAAGCTCAAGGTCAGTGAAGGGAACATGCTACCATGGAATACTACGACAGGCGAGTATGACGCACCTGTAGATCCCACAGCGCCGCTGATGGCGGATGACACCAGAGCTAATGAGAAACTGTATGTCGCTGGCGACATCAGAGCCAATGAGAATGTACTACTCACGAGTATGCATGCACTCATGGTCCGAGAGCACAATCGCATATGTGATCTAAAAAAAATCGAGCATCCTGAGTACTCGGATGAGGAACTCTATCAAGAAGCGCGCAGGTGGGTAGCGGCCTATCTGCAATCAGTCGTGTATAATGAGTGGCTGCCAACCATGGGCATCAATCTGCCTGCTTATGAGGCTTATGATCCTTTTGTACGGCCTGACATGTTCAATGAGTTTTCTGGCGCGGCTTTCCGTCTCGGACATACGATGATCAATAGCGAAATACCGCGTTTAGGGGCTGATGGCTTGTCAATTGATGCAGGGCCTATCAGCCTTAAGGAAGCATTTTTTGCTCCGCAGCAGATCCTTGAGCTGGGTTCGCTTGATCCCATGCTACGCGGTATGTCTGTCCAGATACAGCAGGATATGGATGACAAGCTGATTGATGATTTGAGGAATTTTCTCTTTGGTCTTCCAGGATTTGGTGGACTTGATCTAGCAAGTATCAATATCCAGCGTGGTAGAGAGAGAGGCCTGGTCGATTTTAATAATATGCGTATTGCTCTTGGCTTTGCCCCGTATAGTAGCTTTGATCAGATCCACTCAGATCCGGCTGTTTATGCTGGTTTGGAGCACATGTACGGAAATGTTAATGACATTGATCTATGGGTAGGACTTCTCGCTGAAGAGCACATTCCAGGCACTATGCTGGGCGAGACAATTACTGAGATCATCAGTCGTCAGTTTACAGTCCTGAGGGATGGTGACAGATTCTACTATCTCAATGATGAGGCTTTTTCACAGGAAGAGCAAGACCAGATATCATCGACCAAGTTGTCAGATATCATCAAGAGAAACTCTGACGTTGAGAAGCTTCCTTCCAATGTATTTAAAGCAAGAGAATTCAGAGATATAGATTTTGAGCGAGTAGAATTGCAGGAAGTCGATATGGATGTGGTAGCATTTCCTAATCCGACGGTGGACATCTTGGCATTTTCTACTTATTCTACCTCAGAGTCAGATCTCGAGATCATCATCTACAATCCACTTGGTGAGATAGTATACAGCGATCAATCACTCTTGCGTGTCGGGGCTAATAATTTCACTATTGATGCTTTTGATGGCTATCCTGCAGGAGCTTACTTGCTAGTCCTTCGACGCGACGCTCATAGTACTTCACGTACGATCATCAAGAAGTAGTCGCGTAAGTGAAGCGAAGAGACTTTATAGTATGTAGTCCCGTCATTGTATCAGCGATACCGCTGCTAAGTCAATCCATCGCTACACCTACTGATAAGGTGGCCCATGTCATCTGTACGTGGAATAATCCTCGGGCGGCAGAGGCGGCGATGACCATGTACGAGCAAGGTGGTAGCGCCCTAGATATGGTAGAAGCCGGCGCTAAAGTACCAGAATCGGATGCAAGAGATATGTCTGTGGGCTACGGTGGCTTACCTGATCAGTCAGGCAAGGTCTCACTCGATGCTTGCATCATGGATGATCAGATGAATTGCGGTGCTGTATGCTATGTCCAGGGATATGCTCATCCCATCAGTATCGCCAGAGCAGTCATGGAAGACACAGATCATGTGATGCTAGCGGGTGCTGGGGCTGAGGCTTTCGCCAAAAAGCACGCATTTGCGCGAAAGCGCCTACTTACTAAAGATGCCAAGAGAGCACTCAAGGATTGGAAAAAACATCAAGTATCAGGAAATAATCATGACACCATAGGTGTACTCGGCCTCGACAAATCTGGTAAAATTGCTGGTGCTTGCAGTACCTCAGGACGCGCCTATAAGTTGCCAGGCCGTGTGGGCGACTCACCTATCATAGGCGCTGGACTCTACGTAGACGGCGAAGTAGGCGCAGCTGCAGCTACAGGCATGGGCGAGCATATACAGACTGTGCTCGGCAGCTTTGTGGTGGTGGAGATGATGAGGCAAGGCAAAAGTCCAGATAGGGCATGCGCTATCGCAGTAGATCGAGTGATCCGCGCCTTTCCTCACCTAAAGGAGCAGGCAGCCTTTGTTGCCATGTCGCGAGAGGGCGAGTACGGAGCGCATGCTCGACTTCCAGGATTTAAAGTTTGTATAGCTAGTGAAGAAGGTATCAGCATATATGACGCAAACTATACGGAGGGATTATGATAATTATTCTAGATTTGAACAGAAAGAAATCGTAAGCATGACCAAGTTTTTTATCGCTGATGATCATCAACTATTCATAGACGGCCTCATATGCCTCGTGGAAGGAATGACTGGATACAGCTGCTGTGGATCATCTCTATCAGGCAATGAACTCATCAGGAAACTAGGTGGGGTGGTACCTGATCTCCTGCTTCTAGATCTCAATATGCCCGATGGTGACGGTATGAGCGTCATTCCTGATGTCAAGAAGATGTACCCTGAGATGAAGATCCTAGTGATTACTAGCTACAAGAATCAAGGATTGATGACTGATGCTTACAAGAAGGGAATCGATGGGATGTTCTTTAAGCAAGGCTCATCCGCGGAGTTGCGTGATGCCATCGCTGAGGTCATGACTGGTGAAGTGTATATGCCTCAAGGTCGATCGGTGTTCCCCAAAAAGAAGGTCGTAGTACCCACAGTAAATCCAAAGTTTGGAGATAAGTACATGTTGGTTAAGAGTTTGACCCCTAGAGAGTTAGAGGTGCTCAATTTGCTATCAGATGCTAAGGGCGTCAAGGATATTGCTGGAGAGCTCTACATCAGTCAAGAGACCGTAGCTGTGCATAAGAAAAATATCATGAAGAAGCTTCAGGTCAATAATGTTGCCGGTATGGTGAAATTTGCCATAGAGCAAGATCTCGGCTCAGATATCCTGTTCTAAGTACGTCAGACTTTCTTTTTCCTCAATCTTACGTCTAGCTTATATGCTAGAGCCAATTTTGGTATCGTAGATGTCATCTGGTAATTTTTTGCCTCTAGGTGGCCTAATGAGTAGTACGTATTATGTACTTTTACCATTAGATTTCTAGCTAAACTTGTTGAAAATCATAGGATTTATGAATTATAAAGGATTGTTATTTACTTTATCCTTTGTCCTTTGTCTCACCACTAGTCACGCTCAGCTACAGCTGAGTGCAGCTGGCGGATCGGGCAATCCTGGGACGAGCTTCCAGACTGATATTGTAGTCAGTGACTTTGATGACCTTATCAGTGCCCAGTGGACCATCGTATGGGATCCAACTGTGCTACGATTTGAAGAGACCAGCAATATCATTACTACACTTGCAGATTTCTCTGCGGGTCTCATAGGAGACTTTGCATCCAATACAGATGCAGGCCGTATCACGGTATCGTGGAATGAGCTATCCTTTACTCCAGCCAGCTTACCAGATAACAGCGTATTGTTCTCTCTAGAGTTTACAGCCATAGGAGCACCGTGCGATACTACCTCTATAGCATTTGCTGACACTCCGCTCAATATTGAAGTCATCGATGCCGATGAAGACGACATAGGAGCTATAGTCTCTAATGGTCCTTTCATGATACCAGGTACCGACTGTGAAACTACTGGTGGTGAAGATCTATCTTTTGAGATTGATCCTATCAATGCCACTGCAGGAGGTGAGGTCTGTGTACCTATAGTAGTGTCGGGATTTGAGTGCATCAATAGTATGCAGTTTTCTATCAACTTTGATGAAGATGTGCTAGAGTATAATCGACTAGGTGATGTCAATCTTGCAGGATTTGGATCGGGCAATCTAGGTACGCTCAATGCTGATGACGGTGTTCTTACAGTCGTCTGGACTGACGCCGGTGCTGATGGAGAGACCTTGCCAGATGGTACGACGCTATTTGAATTGTGTTTTAACGTCATAGGTGATCCAGGGTCCACAGGTACGATAACATTCGGTGGCGCGCCTCTCGGCATCGATATAGAAAATAAAGATGGCGAAGTAGTTCCTGCCACATTTGGTGATGGCGTGATTACGGTGGTGACTAGTTCGGGCATTGTCACTTTCAATGTGGCTAGCGGCACAGGCTGTATGGGTGATTTGATTACCATCCCTATGACAGTCGAAGGCTTTGACTGTATAGAAGCAGCGCAGTTCTCTCTAGCATACGATCCAGACGAATTAGAATTTGTAGAAATCCTCATTCCTGCCGATGGTCTTCCTGGACTCAACAGTGGTACATTTAATGGACCGCCAAGTCTACCAGAAGGACAACTGGCGATGGCGTGGACCATACCAGGTGTTGATTGTGAGTCACTAGATGATGACGCGATACTTTTTGAAATGGTCTTCCGTCTTATCGGTGCCGACGGCACTTCCAGCACAGTTAGCATAGGCGATGTACCTCTGGCCAAGGAAATCGGAAGCGATGGCGGTACTCTGCCGGCCAATTGTAATTCTGGAACTGTATCAATCGATTGCTCATCTGGTTGCACACTTGATATGTTAGAGAATATAGAGTGCGATGGAGATGATTTAGGTAGCATATTTATCAGTGTCAATGGTGGCTCCGGAAATTTTACATACTTGTGGAGTAACGGCAGCACTGATGAGGACCTTATTGGCGTGCCAGCAGGTATGTATAGTGTAGTTGTCACCGATACTGATAATGGCAGCACAAGCAATTGTGGCCCTTACGAGATTGTAGTAGAGTTCGGAATATCAGATGATACAGAAGTCACTGGAGTAGCATGTGGTACTACAGGAACTGGGGCTATTGATCTTGTAATCTGCGGAGTTGCAGATAATATAGAATGGACAAAAGACGGAGATTTTTTCAGCGTCCAAGAAGATCTGACAGCGCTTGATGAAGGCACTTATGTGGTCATCGTCACGAATGCTGCAGGAGTACAATTCACTCGTACGTATACCGTCGCCGAGAGTAGTGATATTACTTTAGACAATACTGTAATCGTCAATGAGACATCTGCAGGTAATGATGGTTCTATAGACATCACGGTCTCTGGTAGCTCAGCACCATTTACATTTTTATGGTCCAATGGTGCCACGACAGAAGATATTTCAAATTTACCAGCCGCTTGTTATAGCGTGACAATTACTGATGCTGATAGTTGCATGCTTGTATTTGGAGATATATGTGTCACAAGTAATGGTCTGCAAGTTGACGTAGATGTCTCTGGAAATGGAGAGTTTGCTATTAGTTGTGATGGCGAGGCAGATGGATCTATTTCACTCACGCCTCAAAATGGAGAAGCGCCCTACACTTATGAGTGGTCAAACCCTGCATTTAATGGCATGAGCAGCATCGATAGTCTGAGAGAAGGTGCTTATACCGTAACTGTGAGGGATGCTAATGGGCTCACATTTATGAGGACAATCATGATTATCGCTCCAGATGCTATTAATATAATTATAGAGCGTGAGTGTGCAAGTTCTGATACGGATGCAGATGGTGTGTTTATAGCAGCACCAGAAGGCGGTGTAGGTCCATATTCTTATATATGGAATAATGATCCTACAGAAAATACAAATCGATTAACTGGAATTACAGCCGGTGAGACAGCGAGTGTAGTAGTCACAGATGCTAATGGATGTGTAGAAGCACTAGGTAATGAGGATTTTCCAGCGATGTGTATCGATGGTGGAGAGTGCTTTACAGGCCGTGAGGTAATAACTCCTAATGGAGATAATCTGAACGATGAATTGCGCATCGCCTGCCTACCCAATAATAATAAACTTGAAATATTTAATAGAGTAGGAGAGCGCGTGTGGAGAGCTGATAATTACCGCAATGATTGGAGGGGAACAAGTCAAGATGATCAAGACTTAGAAGATGGAGTATACTACTGGGTGATGACAGTAATTACCGATGACAATAGAGAGGTTTTCTATAGAGGTCACGTGACGCTTTTAAGAAGATTAAATTAATCCAAGCGAGAAGAATTAATCATGAAGAATATTTTAGCTGTTTCTATACTACTGTTTTTGGGCCTTTCGGCAAAATGTCAAGATCGTGGTCTTTACACTCAGTATTACATGAATTGGGAGTTGGTTAATCCTGCTTTTACTGGAACTGACGGTGAGCATGAAATACTTTTCAACTACAGAAATAGATGGGCTGGATTTCCAGGCAACCCAAAAATGATCAGTGTGGCCTATGATGGTCTCATTACTGATCGAGTTGGACTTGGAGCACAGCTACATACTGAAAATATCGGTGCGTTGAATCGACTGAGACTTCAGCTTCAGTATGCATACCACTTTGGTAATGAGGATCTAGATATGTCTATAGGTCTTACAACAGAATATCATCAGTATAGTCTAGATAGCGATGTGCTGACGAGTGACTTTTATGATGCTGATGACCCGATCATCATGGCAGCAGCAGATAATGTGAGCTTTTTTGATATGACTTTGGGTGTACATGGTACTTACAGAGACGATCTCTCTTTTGGAGTAGCTCTACCAAGTCTTATCAGGACACGCATCAGCGATATAGCGATAGAAGACTTTGACGATACGCTAGAAGAGTCACCTCTAGACTACTATTTTGTCTATGCAGCTTATAGACTAGACATGACAAATGGCGATTATTACTTGGAGCCATCCCTAGCAGTGAAGAAAGTAAGACGCATAGACACGACGATAGACTTCAATCTCAAAGCAGGCTTTTTAGACGATCGTCTGATAGGTGGATTGAGCTATAGTACAGGTGCAGGAAACCGATTTGGGTTTCTAGTAGGGACTAACATTGATAATATTCAATTTATATACAGTTATGATGCATCATTCCTTGATTATCAAGAGTTTAATGCAGGAGGACACGAGATTACGATTGGGCTGACCTTAGGTCAAATGACGAACAACACCGACCAAGCTACAGACGCGACGAATAAGTTCTGAAGCTTTGGTACGATTTCTGCAAGAGATGATATGATATGGTTGTCTCCAGACGAGATATTACGATTTTGGGTAATATGAAATATACCCAATATATGTAGTATAGCGGCTGGGGCGATACTGTATCTTTGCGCAGTTGGAAGAGGTATGTGCCTTTTCTTACATACGTGTATATGGGATTTTGACGAAGCCCTATGCACATGACGACGACACGATGACGAACAGACGAACACAATTTAATCAATCATTTTATTTCTTAAAAACCGTAATCTCATGAAGAAGACGAACGTAGGAACTGCGTTTTCAAGATTCTTGAGCTTAGCACTCTTAGTTGGTGTTTTCAGTTTTGCATTCACATCATTGAGTGCACAGACGATCTCACCACTGGAAGCGTTAGAGCTCATCGAGTCTGAAAAAGCTGACATTCAACAGTACTTCCAGGATAAGTTTCCCACTTACCCGGATGTAAAGCCTGTGGATCTTACTTCTGTAGACTGGGATCAGGTAAACCGCATCTATGCACTGAATAGCCTTACTGGGCAACTTCAGGATAGCAATGTACTCTCTATGGAAGAGGAAGTACGTGCTGCAGCGCAGATCGACTACCCTGATTCTGGAGGTCCTGGCGGACTGTTCTATCAGAAAGAGAAGCATCCTAAGAGCGCTGACAATCCTGTGGTTCTTGAGCTTTACCTCAGGAATCTGCTTGATCTATAGATATAGATTGACAGAACACAGGAAAACCAATTATTTTATCTAATTGACTTTTTAGTTAAAGTCACATGACGCGAAAAAAAACTAAAATTATGACGACGAAAAAATTACGTATTTTTTCACTGTTGTTGTTGGCGTGTTGTACCTTATGGGTCACGTCTTTCGCTCAGCAACAATGGTCGCCAGACCGCACTTTGACGGAGTGTCCTGGCGCTACGGTCTCCAACAGCCAGACGGTTGTATTGGAGTTCGAATACCCTGTAGACGGTGTCTACGGAGTTGATTTCCGTTTGGATTTCGTAAGTCTTGATATTGACCACGCTCACGTAGCTGATCTCGATATCACTCTTACAAGCCCAGCCGGCGATGTAATCGACCTCACTTCCGATAATGGAGGTGCTGGTAACGCTTACAATAATACAGTACTCGATGACGACGCTATGACTAGCGTTGTTATGGCTTCTGCACCTTTCGAAGGTGAGTTTAAGCCAGAAGAGGCACTGTCATCTTTTAATGGATCAAGCACCGTCGGTACTTGGACTGTTACTATCACAGATGATTTCTCACTTGACAACGGAACTGCTAACTGTCTCACACTTCAGTGGGAGAGAGCAACAGTTGCGCCATTTGAGTGTCCTGCTGATACAGTGATGGTTCCTATTACTAATGGTTCTTGCGAGGCTTTTGTAGACTACGCTTCTCTATTTCCTACTACGGATATAGATACGATTGTAGTAAACTCTGGTCCTGCAGATGGTTCAGGTCTAGTACAAGGTATGTTTTTGGATGCTGATATCTCGGCTACTGATGAAGACGGTAATACTTTAGATTGCCAGTTTGTAATCACTGCAGTTGATATCACTGCTCCTATCCTTGTATGCCCTGAAAGTTTTGCAGTGGATGTAAACTCTGAGTTATGTGATGGCTACACGCCAGCGGATAAGACGGAGTTAGCTCCAGTTCAAGCATTTGATAACTGTGCTGCTGCTCTCACTTTCGTAGTGTTGAACGGTGGTGAGGAAGTTGATGCTGGTGCTGGTGTACCACAAGGACCTCTACCTGTAGGAGCTAATGAGATTTGCTATACACTTACTGAGTCAAGTGATGACGACGGTAATGGTGTATGGGCTAGCAGCTGCTGCTTCACTGTTACAGTGAACGAAGTTGCACCTACGCTTGAGTGTCCTGCAGATTTCTTCCCAGAACCTGACGGTGATGAGTGTACATACGCTTCTCAGCCGGGAGATCTTTCACCTACTGTAGGTGACGATTGTGATTTCTCAGTGAGCTATGTTATCATCGATCCTGCTGGAGACACTGTTGAAACTGGAGCAGATGATGCATCTGGTTTTGAGTTTGGCCCTGGTCCGTACCAAGTTTGTTACTCTCTTGAGTCTTCTGACGGTACGGGTGGCGCAGCTGCTCTTCCTTTAAATGCTCCAGGTGAGGATGTTACATTTAGCGGTGAGCTAACGACGGATGATCCTACTTATGCTAGAGCATTTGGTGCTCCTCCTTCTTGTACTCTTTCTGGTTCTGGAGACAATGTATTTTATGATGTCTTTATGTTCACCATTGATACAGATGGTATGTATACATTCACCAACGTGAATGCATCTACCGATGGAGTTGCTACAATTTATGAAGGAGATTTTGATCCTGCTGATGCATGTTCAGATAACAGAATTGGATACGACGATGATAGTGGTACGGGCGCTGGTGCTAATGATCCGCTGATTGAGATTACTCTCATGATGTCTGCAGGTTGTTACACACTTGTGACATCTACATTTAGTGACGGTCAGACTGGTGCATATGATTGGACAATTGATGTGCCAGACGGCGCTGTCATGTCTACTTGTGGCCCCATGGCTGCTGTAACTGAGTGCTGCTTCACGGTACAAGTTTCTGATACTGAAGCTCCTGTTGTAGTATGTCCTCCTGACTCAGTATTATTTGACGATGAGGATGATGGTGCTGAAAACTGTGGACATACCATGGGTAGTACAGCTCTTGACCCTACAGCTACTGATGAGTGTGGTGCTGTCACCATTACTCACGATTATGCTGCAGCTCCTTCTGATAGTACTCTGCTAGGTGCGACCTTCCCATTGGGTGAGACGACTGTTACTTTCACGATCACTGATGGTGCGGGTAATACTTCAGAGTGTGTTATAGTAATTACTGTTGAGAATACTACACCGCCAGTTCTAGATTGTCCAAAGGATTGGACGATTACTCTAGATCCAGGTGCTTGTGAGTATATCTTCAATTTTGAAGTTTCTGCTACAGATCCATGTCAGTCCGTTTCTGGTACTGCTACGGAAAGTGGTGCTGCTTCTTGTGATCTATTTGACAATAGTGGAGCTCAAGGTCTAGTTTGTGATTTATTCTCAAACACTCCTATCGGTTATGCACGCATGTTTGGTCTGGCAGATGAGCTAGGCGTTTCAGCTAATTCACCGACGTTCCTAATTGAGTCAATTGACTTTATTGCCAGAGGATCTAATGGTGTCACGGATGTTGTTCTGTACTTCTACGGATCTAACGTACCTGAGCCATCATTCTCTTCTATGGATCTTATCAGCTCACAGAGTTATGTACCACCAGCTGGTGCTGCTGACAAATGTGTAACTGCAGAAGTTAATGTTGAAATTCCAACTACCTACTCTCACGTACTCGTGGTTGTAGAAACTGATGCAAGTGCTTTTGGTGGTGTTCTACCAGTACTAAGCGATAATGATTCTCCTACAGGTCCCACGTATATAGATCTTACAAACTGTTTCGGTTTAGGAACAGACTGGCAAGATCTTGCTGCGGCTGGATTCCCTGCATTTGCGGGTTGGACTCTACCTCTTTGGGTTGATTTCTCTCAGCAGTCAGATGTTGCTCCAACTATGCAAGACACTACAGGTGACTTTGCAGACTTTGGTATGGGCGACGCGATTCCTATCGGAGACTACACATTCAGATTTACGTCTGATGATGGATTTGGTAATGTAGCTGAGTGTACTTTCGACCTTACAGTTGAGGAGTTCCCATCTACAGTTACTGAGCTTGCTTGTAATGATCATATTAACCTTTCTCTCAATGAGAACTGTGAAGCAACAGTAACTGCTGACATTTTCCTCAAAGGAAACGGTTACGGATGTTATGATGATTATGAGATTATAATTACGGATGAAGACGGAAACGTTTACGACAATACACTTGATGCAAGTGCTGTTGGAATTGAGCTGACTGTAATGGTTAGAGATCCTGAAACGGGTAACGTTTGTTGGGGTACACTAACTGTTGAAGACAAGCTAGGACCTGCAGTTATCTGTGCAGATCTTACAGTGGAGTGCGATGACGAGATTCCAGTTGCTATTGCTCCTGAGCTCGACAGCGCTACTATCGTTTACGAAGGTGGAAATGGTGAAGAGATTAATAGTGCTCTCGATCCAGTGGAAATCACATGGGATGTTGACTTCGGTCGTCCGGGTGTGACAGTAGCTGACGTTAACGTTGCATTGAACATTACTCACACATGGGTAAGTGATCTTACTATTGAGCTAGAAAGCCCAGCGGGTACTACAACTACTCTTTGGGGTGGATTCTGTGGTGCTAATGACAACTTGAACTACATCGCTGATGATGAAGGTCGTGAGACTGATCAGTGTGTGGATTATCATGAGTCTAATGAGCGTCTACAGTTCCCTGGTTTGATTCCTGATCCTATGTTCAGCGAGTTTGACGGTGAAGACCCTACTGGTACATGGACTCTTACTATCACTGATGGTGTTGGTGGAGACAATGGTACTGTTGATTTTGTAGCACTTGAGCTTTCTGTGGATGCTGATGAGGCTAACCCAACGGATGCTTGTGGTGATGTTGAGATTACTTTCGAGGACATCTCAGATACTGACATGATTTGTAGCGGACCATTTATCCGTATCATCGAGAGACGATTCACAGCTACAGATGCACAAGGTGCTTCTCAGTCGTGCGTTCAGAACATCTTCGTAAGAAGACCTGCTCTTGAGGACATTTCACGTCCTAGAAATTTTGATGATCTTGACCTTCCTTCATTGGATTGTGGAGATTGTACTACTCCTGATTGTACTGGCGAGCCTGGTGGCGCGCTTTGCAGAAACTTCCAGTATACTTTCAAAGATCATGAACTGCCAATCTGTGCAGGTTCATTCACGATTCTAAGAAAGTGGAAAGTTCTAGATATGTGTACGAGTGAGATTCTTGAGTTTGATCAAATTATCAAGGTTCTTGATAAAGATGGTCCTACTCTAATCTGCCCTTACAATGATGACATCACTGATCCAAGTGATGCTGATTCTACTGACAACGTAACTACTGTACTTGCGAGCGTATTCGAATGCGTTGGTACTGTATCTGTTGATCTACCTGAAATCGTTGACGCATGTGGTGCTTCTACCATTGCTGATTTCACTGTAGAGCTTACAGGTCCTGCCGGTGTTGAGATCATCTTCGCGGGTGTTGGTTACCTAGTGAATGGTATGCCTCTTGGTTTCCACCAATTCACTTACACTGTAACTGATGGTTGTGGAAATGCAACGTCATGTGACTTCTTCATCGAGGTTATTGACAAAGTACCACCTACACCAGTATGTGACGAGAACACAGAAGTAAGCCTTTCATCTGATGGTACAGCAAGAGTATTTGCTGAGACATTTGACGATGGATCGCATGACAACTGTGTTGATCAAGTATGGTTTAAAGTAATCCGTATGGAGGAGCTCTGTGGAACTAACAATGGTTTCACTGGTATCTTCAACTCATGCCTAGTGTGTGACGGATTGAATGCTAATGATGGTGACGATGATGACACTAGAGTTGGCGTTCAAGTTTACTTTGACGATGAAGTTAAGTTCTGCTGTGAAGATGTAGGACGTGAGGATATCTTAGTAGTACTAAGAGTCTATGATGTTGATCCAGGTGAAGGTCCTGTTGATCCATCGCGTATGGTTGAAGGTGGTGACCTATGGTGCCATTTCAACGATTGCATGGTGAACATCGACGTTCAGGATAAACTACCACCTTTTGTTTCTTGCCCTGATGATCTATTCTTCGATTGTGAAGAAGATCTGGACATGGATGCACTCGCTGATATCACTAATCCACTCTATGGTCTAGCGACTGTGGTAGGTATCTGTGAGCCAACACTTGAAGTCTCTGTAAGAATTGACGTTGAGTGTGGTGAAGGTGTTGTAACACGTACATTCTCAGCAATGAGCAACAACGGTGCTACTAGCACTTGTACTCAGAGAATATTCTTGACAAATGGCGATCCTTACAATATCACGGACAACGTATGTCCTGGTGAGCCAGGATGGTCTAACACTGATGGTGTTGACTGGCCATGTGATGTTCTTATCACGGATCTATGTGTAGACGACGTACTTGCTGATCCTTCAGCAACTGGCGAGCCTATACTATATGGTGATGTATGTTCTGATCTTCTTGTAAGCTATGACGATGAAGTCTTTACAAGAGATGATGACGCATGTCTCAAGATCTTGAGAACTTGGAAAGTACTTGACTGGTGTCAGTTTGATGAGCTTACAGGTGAAGGTATCTGGACTTACGTTCAGGTAATCAAGCTTGATAACACTGTTGCTCCAGAATTCTTTGAAGGATGTGAAGACATCGTTCAGTGTGATTCAGCAGCTACTGGTTGTTCATCATTCGTTGAGCTTATCGTAAATGCTTCTGACGACTGTACCGATACTGCAAGTATCGACTACGCTTATCAGATTGATGCATTCTACGATCCGTTCACGCCTTTTGAAGTGGATTTCTTCGGTTCAGGAAATGATGCGAGTGGAGAATTCCCATTCGGTACTCACCTGATCCGCTTTACAGCTACTGATGGTTGTGGTAACTCTACAACTTGTGAGTTTGAGTTTGATCTACAAGATTGCAAGAAGCCTTCTCCGAAGTGTTTCAGTGGACTTGTGACCGTAATTATGCCAGCCGTAGGCGAGGTAGAAATATGGGCTAGTGACTTTGACGCAGGTAGCGATGATAACTGTGGTGATGTAACTGTAAGCTTCAGCGAGGACATTAATGATATCTTCCGCACATTCACTTGTGCTGATATCGCTTCTCCTGTAACGCTTCCTGTTTATGTGACTGATGAAGCTGGAAACTTTGATTTCTGTGAGACTTTCATCATCATCCAGGATAACAGTGAGGTTTGTGATGATTCGCTTTCAGCGAGTATCATGGGTATAGCTGAGACTCAGATGGAAGAAGGTGTCGAAGGTGCAGAGATTACTCTAACAAATGAGACAATCCTCTTCACTCAGACAGTCTCTACTGATGTAACTGGTGATTATGCATTCTTTAGGAACCCGCTTGCTTCTGATTACACAATCGAAGCTTACAGCAATGACGATCCAAGAAATGGTCTTTCTACACGAGATATCGTGGAGATTCAGAAGCACCTTCTTGGACTAGAGCCATTCACTACTGCTTATGAGTCAGTTGCGGCTGATGTTAACAATAGTGAAAGCGTGAGTGCACTTGATATGGTTGAGTTGAGAAAACTCCTTCTAGGAGTTTATGATGAGTTCCCTAACAACACAAGTTGGAGATTCATCGACGAGACTCAGACGTACAATGACATTCATGAGCCATGGCCTCTTGATGAAGTAGTCGAGATCGCTAATCTTTCTACAAGCATGTTGGACGAAAACTTCGTGTCTGTGAAAGTGGGTGACCTTAATAACAGTGCTACTCCTAATGCACTTGTATCTACAGAGGATAGAACCGACAACGGTGCTCTTACTCTCGTAGCTCAAGATGCGGCAGTAGTTGCTGGTACTACTTACAACGTAGCTATCACAGCTGACAACTTTGATGCGATACTGGGTTACCAGTTCACATTGAACTTCAATAGCGGTCTTGAGTTTGCTGGCTTCACTGCTGGTGCACTTGCGGTCTCTGGTGAAAACTTCGGTCTCAACAGACTAGAGCAAGGTATCATCACCACTTCGTGGAATGATGCTAAAGCTGTAACTGTTGATGCAACAGAGGTGCTGTTTACACTGCACTTCCAAGCACAGACAGAAGGTCAGCTAAGCGAAATGATTCAAATCGGATCTCAGATTACAGCAGCTGAATCTTACAGCAGCCTATCTGATGATCTTGATGTACTCATCAACTTCAGATCAGAGAATGGTGACGTAGCAGAAGCATTTGAAATGCTTCAGAACGTTCCTAACCCATTCAAGGATGAAACCGTGATCGGATTCAATCTACCAGAAGCTGCAGAAGTACTATTCACTGTCCAAGACGTGAACGGTAAGACTGTATACTCTGTAGAGCAAGAGTTTGCTAAGGGTTACAACCAGATCTCGCTAGATCGTGCAGACGTTAAAGCTTCAAGTGTAGTATTCTACACAATCGAAGCAGGCGACTATACATCTACGAAGAAGATGATTCTAATTGACTAATCAGTTTTTTAGATAAAATCGGTTTTTGGGATAGCCCCTCTCCAGTTCGCTGGAGAGGGGCTTTTTCAATTTTAGGGCTCTTCCGAGCGCGATGCGAAAGCCCTTCTCCTTCCTTCATACATAGGCAAATTCAGTATATGTTAATCTAAGTTGTATCAAATACCTGGGCGATTATCTCTAGCGAGTTACATATTAGATAAATTTGTAATATGAATTAGAGAGAATATTTATCATGAGGTCCCATCCCATAAGCACTTACAGCAATTAGAAGCTTATTCAGGACTTAATGAAACAAACTTTATGAAATCGCCCATTCGCCCAGGGTCTCGGTTCGCCCCCGTAGATCCTAATCCCTTGCTTACTAGCAAGGCTACTGTAATTGTACTGCTGTGCTTGATATTCGGTACAGGCCATCTTGGAGCGCAAGCTCCTTGTGCTTGTGTGTCATCTGTCAATTTTAGCATCGGTTCCGACTGTATTGATACTATACAGCCGGCCTTTGTGTTGAATGATACAGCCGCATGCACAGGTGCGGATACAATCTTCCTTATGAGTGAGACTGGAGCTAATCTCGGAAATATCGTTGATATTTCTATGGTAGGGCAGTCATTCATGTATTCAGTAGCATCTACCTCCGAGAACAACCCGTGTATGGGTGTAATCAATATAATGGATGAAAGAAGTCCAGATATAACGTGTCCTCCAGATACCTTGCTCAATTGTGTATCAGATTTAGATAGCCTTGGCGCTCCTATAGTGGAAGACTGTCAGGACTTTACAGTGTCTATGCAAGATCAAATCGAATCGAGTGATCCATGCGCGGACACAGTCGAGCACATCATCAGGAGATTTTTGGCTATAGACGAAGATGGCAATGAGGCTGAATGTTTTCAGAATATCTATTTGCGTCGTCCGAGCCTAGACAGTGTTAGTTTTCCGATGGGATTGACTACACCCCTTACAGTGAGCTGTACGGAGACTCCAGATACGTCACCCGACATGACTGGATTCCCTCTTCTAGAAGGTGATGAACTCACAGAGCTCACATGTAATTTTCTAGCCGACTATAGAGATATCATAGCGCCTACCTGCGGTGCCGCTTTCAAGATAAGAAGAGAGTGGCGTGTTACTGATATATGCACGGGTGAGTCTGTGGATACCTTTCAGCTGATTGATGTGATTGATACTGTCGGTCCTGTAGTTGATCTTGTCGATACACTTCGACTTTATTCTTCTAGCAGTACTTGCGGTGTTGATGTCATATTGCCAGCAGCTTTGGTCACGGATGCCTGTGGTGGTGATTTCAGATTTCAAATTACTAGCACTGAATTTCCACCTCTCATGAGCAATGGCGGTCCAGTAGGAGAGATACCAGTGGGCATGTACACCGTCACTTATAGAGTCACTGATGGTTGTAACAATTCTACGATCGAAAGAATGACATTGATCATACAAGACAATGATCCTCCACATACGAGATGTAAGAGAGAGGTCATCGTACCCCTACAGGCTGGTGGCTCCTCTTGGATACCTGCTCATACCTTAGATGATGGGAGTACGGATAATTGTAATGACGTGTTCTTTAAGGCGAGACGGATTGAAGGAGCGCCAGAGTGCGATACGCTTAATCCTGATAATGATTTTGCTGATCGAGTATATTTCTGCTGTGACGATCACTTAGCATCGCCTGTAAGAATAAGGCTGCGAGTATACGAAGTGGATCCAGGCTCAGGCTTGATTGATGAGGATGCTCTGCCTGGCACATACAGTGAATGCACCGTACTTGTGATCATACAGGATAAATCGCGTCCATCACTTGTATGTCCATCTGATCTTACTGTCAGTTGCACATACGATTACAATCCAGATGACCTAAGTGAGTTAGGCGTGATCCGTAGTAGTACAGCAGAGAGAGAAGAAATATGCTTAGACGATCCTGAATCTCCCTTGGCCTCCTGTCAGGGTGTAGACGGTGTCGCTATAGACAACTGCGGAGTTGAAGTGACGGAGGAAATGGAATTTGACATAGACATGTGTAATACAGGAGAGATACGTCGCATCTTCACGGCTATTGATCCAGCGGGCAATGAAAGCCAGTGCACACAAGTCATAGAAGTAAATAATTTTGAGCCTTTTACAATTAATCGTTCTGATTCTCAGGATCCGACGGATGACATCATATGGCCTAGGAATTATTACACAGCCACGTGTGGGCTTGCAGATGTAGATCCAGATAATTTGCCTGACTCTTCAGCAAGGCCGATTATATTAGATGATGCTTGTGATCAGATTGGAATTACATCTAGAGATGAGGTTTATGATCTTAATCTCAGCGGCTCTGCTTGTGCTAAAATTCTACGCACATGGCGTATTATGGACTGGTGTCAATCGGAAAACGGTGAATTTGTGACCTGGTCGTATCAGCAGACAATTGTGATCAGAAATTCTGTCGCGCCTACAATTACTAGTAGCTTAGACACGGAATCAGTATGCACTGACAGTGAAGATTGTAGTCCTGGATTTATAGACCTTACCGTAACTGCCAGTGACGATTGTACATTGGATGCAGATCTAGACTACCGATATCTCATAGATCTTGATAGTGATGGCAGCATTGATGATCGCGGCACAGGAGCGGATGCTTCTGGGGTCTACCGATTAGGTACACATACAGTGGTCTGGATAGTAGAGGATGGTTGCAATAATGAGGTGCGTGAGCCACAGACATTTCAAATTGTTAGTTGTAAAAAACCTACACCGATATGCCACACAGGTGTCACAACGACATTGATGGCTATAGATACGGATGGCGATGGTACTCCAGATCAAGGCATGGCAGAAATATGGGCTAATGATTTTGACAAGGGAAGTTTTCACGTATGTGGATATAAAGTCACCGCATCATTTAGTTCAGACCCTACTGACATAGTACGCATGTACAACTGTGACGATGTAGGCGATACGGAAATTGAACTTTGGATCACCGATGAAAATGGGCAGCAAGATTTCTGTCTCACCACGATTACTATACAGAACAGTCAAGGCATTCCCGATTGTGACGGTCTCGTTGATGATGAGCCAGAGAATGCACTCATATCTGGAACAGTTATGACTGCGGACGACCGCTCCTTTACGGAGGTAATGGTGACACTAAGCGGAGGAGCAGCCGCTCCTATCGCGACTGATGAAGCTGGGAGCTACACCTTTGATCCTATGCCGCTTGGTGGAGAATATGATATCCGCCCGAGCTATGAAGACACTCCGAGAAATGGCCTGTCTACAGCGGATATTATCAAGATACAGAAGCATCTCCTAGGCTTACAACCGTTTGAAGAGGCTGATCAGTTTGTAGCTGCTGATGTGAATGCAAGCGGTACTGTAACTGCTCTGGACATCCTGTACATCAGACGTCTTTTACTTGGAGATCGAGTAGACTTTGACGACAGGAGCCCTTGGTTCTTCATGGATTCATCGTTGGAGTTCAATGAGCCTTCTGATGTACTAGACATTGATCTAGCCGGCGGTTATCACATTGACGATCTCAATAGAGATATGGATATAGACTTCACAGCGATCAAGCTTGGTGATCTAAATCGATCTTATACCTTGCCTGGTCTCCTATCTACAGAAGACCGCACAGGTGAAGTTTCGATGGACGTAAGGGACTTTCAAGTACGTTCAGGACTAGAAACCACAGTGAGCTACTACCTAGAGGCTATGACCGACCTGAATGGCCTCCAGTTTGCTCTAGATTTTGACCCTGAAGAGCTTTCTATTATACACGTCAGCAGTACATTGCCAGATTTCAATCCCGAGACTCATGTAGGGCATAAGTTACTGTCAGAAGGACAATTACGTATGAGTTGGAATGGTAATTTGGGCGAAAGCCCCACTGGATTAGTTGAGTTTCAGGTGACCTTTCGGTCAAATATTGATGAGCAATTATCGTCACTATTACGCTTACATGAAGGCGACTATAAAGCAGAGTTATATGACGTCAACGAGCAGTCTTATCACCTGAAAATCAACTATATAGGTAAAAAAGATCGTAATCTTGTGAGCTCAAAATTTGTACCTAACCCGTTTACGGGCTCGACTGACCTCAACTTTTATCTTAATAAAAAGCTAAATATCGACATAAGGATTTTCGATGGCTCCGGTAAAGTCGTCTATGTACATCAGATGCTAGGTGACATAGGAGCCAATACACTTCGTATTGACGGCAAGAATTTCCAATCAGACGGCATTTATCATTGCAAAATCAGTACCCGTGACGAGATACTCACGTCAAAACTGATGTACATCAAGAAATAATGCCTTTCCTATGAAAACTACACGATTTACTCTTATACGTACCACTATGAAATCCAACGGATTACAACTAATTATGAGCTTGCTATTCGCAGTGATAGCAGTACAGCTCTTCGCAGGCGGTCCTACTCGGACGAGCTCTGACGACGACTTCGCGACACTCCTCACAGAGATTGACGAAGATTTTAACACTCTTCACGCTTCGGCAGTAGAAGCCCACTATGAGGGATACATGTTTCTCTCTTGTGTTCACCAGACTCAGATATCTATCTCGGAGCTTGGATTCTCTGTCATCACGCCATCCATGATCGTGACAGCGCCTGAGGATCCCATATCGCGCTATGAAGTAGACATCGTGGGGCCACTTACGGATACAGTCACCTGTAACGAAATAGGTGAATTCCTCATGGTCAAAGTGGTTGATACCCAGACGGGTAACTCTTGCTGGTCGTGGGCATTGATTGAAGATAAATTTAGACCCCAACTCGAGTGTGGTCTAGATACTTTGCCATGTAATACAGATCTCGATGAACTGGACTTTGAGGAGCTCCTTGAAGGAAGTTTTGATAACTGTACGGCAGAAGAAGATCTTATCATTAACTTCTCCTATGAGCGAATCGATTACAGTTGCAATCCCAATCTTGCAGGTGAGCTATTGATCGACTGGACGGTTGAAGATGAAGAGGGAAATGTGGGTACATGTCAACAGCGAGTGTTCCTAGAGAAGGCTCCTATAGATAGTGTAATGTTTCCTGCTGATATCACGGTTAATTGCCCAGATGCTAATACGGATCCATCAGTTACTGGAGAGCCGACTATATTCGGTGAGCCATTTGACAGCTTTTGCGGCTTTGTAACTTTCATAACTGACGAGACAGCGCCAGGATGTGGTGATCAAGCGACCATCACTAGGACGTTTATGGTTATGGATTGGTGTACTAATTTCATGATTATCGGAACTCAAGATATCACTGTTCAGGATACAGTGCCTCCTATGATCACTTGTCCAGATGATGTAACGATCGGTACGGATACCGATGAGTGCGAAGGCACCTACGTCATTCCAAGTCCAGTGGTTACAGATTTGTGTTCGGATGATTCTAATATCAACACAACAGCTAGAATCTCAGGTGTATTTGGTACGTATGAGCCTGGTGATATAGTAACCTTAGATACAGGAACGTATACCATTACTTATACGGCGACAGATATATGTAATAATACGGCAAGCTGTGAGCAAATGCTGAGAGTAGAGGATGATCAAGAGCCGACGCTGGTCTGCGAGAATCTAAGTTATTCTCTAGATGCAAATGGACGCCGAGTGATTGGTGTAGGTCCTTTCTCTGATTTTTATGAAGATAATTGCGGTACCGCGGATATAGATATACGTCGTATGGTAGATCCATGCGGAGTACCGGGGAATACAGAGTTTGGTAATCGTGTGACCTTCTGCTGTGAAGATGTAGGAGATGTCAACATGGTGCAAGTGCGAGTGCGCGATGCAGAGGGTAATGAACTCTTGTGTATGGTAGAAGTGACCATCACGGATGATACTGATCCTGTCGCACGTTGTAGAAACTTTATCGTTGCTCTAGACGATGCTGGTCAGGCACAGATCGATCCTGCAAATATTGATAATGGTAGTACAGATGCCTGTGGCATTGCAAATTTAGATTTGGACATTACAGACTTTGACTGCGACGACGTTGGTACATCTACCACAGTCACTCTTACAGTTACTGATGTCAATGGTAACACTGATGAATGTACTGCCAGCGTAAGCGTAATAGATACAATCAGCCCAACAGCTCGATGTAGAGATCTTACTGTTTCTATTGGATCTGATGGTATGGTCACTATAACACCCGATCAGATTGATGCGGGTAGTTCAGATAATTGTGATGATCTGACCTTGACTCTGGACGAGGATACATTTACCTGCGATGAAACAGGAGCTAATACCGTGGTACTTACAGTTACAGACCCAGATGGAAATACAGGTACTTGTACCGCGACTGTCATGGTAATGGATGACGATACGCCCATGTGCATGACTCAGAATATTACAGTGCAACTCGATGCTAACGGCATGGTAAGTATTGACGCTGATGATGTCGACAATGGTAGTAATGACGGCTGTGGAGAAATAATGACAATGGTCGTCGTACCCTCTGATTTTACCTGTGATGAAATAGGTGATAATACTGTCACATTTACCATTACAGATGACAGCGGAAACTCAAGTGTGTGTACGGCCGTCGTTACAGTAGAAGATAATATTGCACCTGAGTGCAACACTCAAGATGTCACAGTATCACTTGATGGAGATGGTATGGTAACCATCACCCCAGATATGGTCGATGATATGAGCAGTGATAATTGCGAATTAGCTACGAGAGTGGTGACTCCTAATACATTTACCTGTGATGAAACTGGTGCTAATATAGTGATGCTTATCTTGACAGATGCAGAGGGTAATAGCTCTAGCTGTCCGGCTCGAGTTACTGTTATAGATGATACGCCACCTGTGGCAGAGTGTAATAATCTCACTGTCGAGATTAATGAAGACGGAATAGGTACGATCACAGCAGATGATGCTGATGGTGGTAGTACAGACAATTGTGAGATTGTTTCTATCGTGGTCACGCCGACTCAGTTCACTTGTGACGATCTAGGAACACAAAATGCTATTCTCACAGTGATGGACGGATCAGGTGCCACTGCAACGTGTAATCTAGAGGTGATGGTAGTGGATAGGATAGATCCTATTGCGCGCTGTATGGATATTACCGTGACACTTGGTGCTGATGGCACTGTCACGATAGATGATGATGCGGTTGACAATGGAAGTACGGATAATTGTGATGATGATCTCACATATTCTACGACGCCTACTGTCTTTACTTGTGATGAGCTTGGAAATAATACAGTTACGCTTACTGTGACCGATGATTCTGGCAATTCTGCAACATGTACAGCTACGGTTACAGTAGATAATAATAGTCGGCCGATTGCCAGATGTATGGATGTCACTATCACTCTCGACGCTACAGGTGTAGCTAACATTGATTTCGATGATGTTGACAATGGTAGTGAAGCTGCTTGTGATGACTTCTCCTTTACGCTTACCCCTACACGATTTACCTGTGATGATGTTGGCGTGGATAATGAAGTGACGCTAGCAATTTTCGATGCAGACTTGGATACATCGTTTTGTACAGCTAATGTTACAGTACTCAGCGATAATGATCCTATTGCGCTTTGTCGTGATGTGACCGTCATGCTTGATGCTGCAGGAAATGCAACAGTAAATCCTGGAGATGTAAATAATGGTAGTCGTGTAACTTGTGGAATTCTAGGAATTGAGCTCGATATCACTTCATTTGATTGCGATGATCTGGGTGATAATGATGTAGTACTTACCGTTACCGATGGTTTAGGTAATTCGGCTACTTGTGATGCTACAGTAGAAGTAGTAGATAATGTAGATCCTGTGGCTGAGTGCGATAACTTCACTGTCCAGCTTGATGATGACGGTGTTGCGACCATTACAGCAGACGACATAGATGGTGGTAGCAGCGACAACTGTGAAGTTGCGTCACGCACTGTATCGCCAAATACATTCAGCTGTGATGAGATAGGTACAAATACTGTCACGCTTACAGTGACAGATCAAAGCGGAAATACTGATGAATGCACGGCTACGGTAACGGTAGAAGATAACGTTGATCCAGAGGCTGTGTGTAGAGATATTACTATAAGCCTAGATGCTGATGGCATGGTCACCATAGTCGCTGCCGATGTAGATATGAGTAGTATTGATAATTGTGATGATGATCTTGATTTGGCTATTGATAATGATACATTTGACTGCGATGATGTAGGAATTCCTCAGACTGTTATACTTACCGTTACGGACGATCAAGGTAATAGCGATCAGTGTACGGCTACCGTAACTGTAGAAGATGATGGAGAGCCTGTCGCAGAATGTCAAAATATCACGGTTCAGCTTGATGCATCAGGTAATGCTACTATAGTAGCTGCGGATGTAGATGGTGGCAGTTCAGATCCATGCGGAGGTGATGTGATGATCACAGCTAGCCCTACTACATTTGATTGTACGGATGCTGGTAATGATGTCAATGTCACACTTACAGTGACTGATGACAGCGGTAATTCATCTACATGTGTTGCTGTAGTTACAATAGAAGAAAATGAAGATCCTGTTGCCGTATGTCAGAATATCACTGTGCAGCTAGATGCTGCTGGTAACGCAACGATTGTAGCCTCTGATGTCGATGATGGAAGTTCAGATAATTGTGATGACGATCTTGACTTTTCAGTGGATCAGAACACTTTCGATTGCGATGATATAGGTACTCCCGTAAGCGTCATCTTGACAGTTACTGATGATAACGGAAATACTGATGAATGTACGGCTACGGTAACAGTAGAAGATAATGTCGATCCAATGGCAAACTGTGTTGACGTGACAGTCACCTTAGTAGCTGGAACAGCCACTGTAACTGCAGTAGAAATTGCAGGGACTAGTACGGATAACTGTACAGATCAGGATGATCTTGTATTGAGTTTAGATCAGACAACATTCGATTGTAGTGATGTAGGAAATGTGACGGTGACGGCTACAGTGATGGACGAGTCAGGTAACTCTTCCACCTGTACAGCAACGGTGACCGTTCTCGACGATGGTGACCCAGACATCACATGTCCAGATGATCAAACTGTGAACTGTGTAGATGGTGATACTGATCCTGATAGCTATGGCACTGCTACAGCTACAGATGCTTGTAATGTAACTATTACAGTGGCAAACACAGTTGATCTCAATGACTGTAATGTAGGTACGATCACAAGAGTATTCACGGCTACTGATGAAGGTGGTAACACAAGTACCTGTACACAGGTGATCACATTTGAAAATACTAATCCTCTCATCCAAGCAGACATTACCTGTCCTGATGATGTGGACCTTGACGACTGCGTGGTTCCCGATCCTAGCGATCCTGAGGGAGGAATGCCTACTATAGACGGTGATGCAGATTGCTTTGATGTAGACATCACATTTAGTGATGAGACAATTACTGATGGTTCAGGAACAAGAGTAGAGAGAACCTTTACAATTACAGACAATTGTCAAGATGCTCCAGCTGGTATCTTCACCTGTGTTCAGATATTCACAGGAGTAGATTCTGAAAATCCAGTCATTAACTGTCCGGCAGATGTGACAGCATCGAGTACGCCAGAAGGTGGATGTGATGAAAACTTTGTAAGTCTACCTCCAGCCACAGCTACAGATGATAATGGCATTATGAGCATCGCGAATGATTGGTCGGGTGCAGATGCCGGTGGTGCAGATGCAAGTGGTCAGTATCCTCTAGGAACTACTATAGTGACCTTCACAGCTACAGATGAATGTGGCAATATAAGCCAGTGTACTACTAGAGTAACCGTCACGGATAATAGTAGTCTTGACTTTACCTGTGTGAAGCAAGTATTCCAGATGGAAGATGATGGTGATGTAGCCATATTCCCTGAAGATGGATTTGTACAGTTCGATGTAGAAGGATGCATGTCAGGAGATACGGCTGATTTCCAGTACAGCTTCACACCAGATATTAATGATAGCGAGCCATTTATCATTCCATGTGATAGTCTAGATGATGGAGCTTACAGTTTCCAGTTTATACTTTACATATTTGAGCCAAATGGTGATACGACCGAGTGTCTTACAGGAGCGCGAGTCCAAGATCCTACAGATATCTGCGGCACATTATCACCAGGTATGATAACTGGTGATGTAGAGTATGAGTCATCAGCAGTACCAGATCGTACAGGATTGCTTCTCCAAGGAGAAAATGATCTAGAGAGTACAGTGATCAATGGCGCTATGGAATACGCTTTTTTCGATGTCACGAGATTTGAAGACTACCAAGTGATACCATTTAATAATGAAGATCACATGGAAGGAGTCACCGCTCTAGATATTGTCAGAATAAGAAGACATCTACATGGATATGCACCTTTTGAAACACCGTATCAATTCATAGCGGCAGACGTGAATAATAATAATCGTGTGAGCGCCACCGATATCATTGATATCAGAAAGCTTCTACTCGGTTACATAAGTGAATTCCCTAATAATACTTCATGGAAATTCATCCCGTCAGAGTATGAGTTTGATATGGCTAATCCGCTAGGTACTGAGTATCCTATGTTTATTACCATAGATCCTCTTGTAGAAGATGTGGATGATGCTGACTTCATGGGAGTCAAGATTGGAGATGTAAACTATGAAGTAGAGTTGGGTGGCAGCGGCACTGAGTGGAGAGCTGATCACCGAGTAGCTCAACTTGAAGTTCCAGCGATGGAATGGAGAGAAGGCCAGACGGTAGAGCTACCAATCTATGCGGAGATCAGTGATCTAGAAGGATTACAGATGGCAATAGATTTTCATTCAGGAGCGCTTGAGCTCGTAGATGTGCAGAGTGATGTGCTTCAAGGTTTTGGAGCAGAAAACTTGGGACTACAGGATAGTGAGGCTGGTAGTGTCCGATTACTATGGGTAGGTGACAACCCTGTAAGAGTCAGTCGTGATAAAGCCTTGCTGACACTAGTGTTTAAGGCGAAGAGATCAGGTAATTCTATTGATGCCTTGAGACTAAGCGACGAGACACTGAAAAGTCAAGCATATACAAGATCTAATGAAATACTCGATTTCGAAATAGGACTGAAATCTGATAATAAGCCCTTCGCAGTGTATCAGAACCGCCCTAATCCATTTGTGACGGAAACTACGGTGCGATTCTATCTGCCAGAGGCAGATGATGTCAAGCTCGTGGTGTATGATATAAATGGAAAGATGATTATGCAGCGCTCAGTAGATGCAGTAGCTGGTGAAAATCAGATCACGATCAATAGAGCTGAAGTAAATACTACGGGAATCCTACACTATAGTCTGCAGACAAGCTTCGGCACTCAGACTCGTAAGATGACCATCTTGGATTGATGGAATAGATATTCTTTTTATAGTAGTAAGGCGTTTATAGAGTTGAACCCCTGTCTCCATCGGAGGCAGGGGTTTTTTCATTTACATAGGGCGATCAAGCTTAGTTGAAGGACTAGATATGCGCTTGTACAGCGCTGTGAGCCTTATCTGAGGGGCCTATGGGGCCAAATGCAAGTTTCTGTGGGAGATTCTCGCAGAATACTATTGATAATCAGTAAGTTATACATTAAAATATCATTACATATAAAAAATACCTCATATGGGTTAAATACATATACGATAATATGATTCTATATTTGTACCTGATAAAGAGCTTGTTAAGTATTCAGAAAAAGTTTAATACTTATCCTCGTCACTCCTCTTACAAGCTCGACTACACCTTCCTCCTGATCTGATAAAGAACCCAAAGTCTGGACTTCGGTCCAGCTATGACTAAGGAAATGACTCATCCGGAAAGCCGGATGCAGTGATTAGATATTTTTTTTATCATTTTAAACTTTTGGTTCTCATGAGGAAAACTACATTCCAGCCCTGGGAGACGTATGCCAAAGAAGAAAGCCGACTTTGCCAATTCAGGTTTTTGAACATACTCTCCATGACTCTTGCCATCTTGGCAATGAGCACTTTCCAGCTCTCGGCTCAGTGTACTCTCGCCTGTAATGACATCCAGATATCCGTAAACATGGATTGCGAAGCAACCATCACTACGAGCATGTTTGGTGACACTTCAGAGTGTATGAATGGAGACTTTATGGTTAATGTATACTTTGATGGTGTACTGATTCCTACTTCTCCTACTATCACATCTGAATACGTAGGCGAGCGTGTCACGCTCGAGCTAGTCGACAACATTTCCGGCAATCTTTGCTGGGCATTTGGCTATGTCGAAGACAAATTTCCACCGGTCTTTACGCCTGTGGATACAACTATTTTATCATGTGGAGAATTTGACAGCTTCCCTGCACCTATCCTCACAGACAACTGTGGTGGTGACGTGGACGTATTTCTCACTGACGAGATTTTAACTCCTCTGGACTGCGATAGCACGTTCGTAGCGATCGTCACGCGGGTCTTCGAGGCTGAGGATGAGCGAGGTAATCGCTCTGTTCCTTTTCGTCAAGCCTTTAAGCTTGAAAGACTTCAGGAAGAGGACATAGTGTTTCCAGATAGTCTACTTGTCCGCAACGGTAATCCGCTCAGCTGTACAAGAGATTTTGATACTAACGGAAATGGAGTTCCTGATCCGTTTGAGATTAATGGCTTCCCTACAGTAAATGGAGTGCCCTTATCTCCGTTTTCACCCTTCTGTAATGCTACTGTATCATTTGATGATATCCAGTTACCGCCTATACACTGTAATGAGTTGATCATGCGTGTGTTCACGATTACAGAGTGGCTCTGCGGTGAGCCACGCTTCTTTAGAGGAGTGCAGTTGATAGAGATTGCTGATACTACAGCTCCGACATTTGTATGCCCTGCTGACTTTACTGTCTCAGCTGGTATACACGATTGTAGTGCGCAAGTAACTCTTCCACCTATTACTGCTATGGATGATTGTCAGGATGTTTCTGATATCGAAGTAGATATCAAGTATCCTGGTGGATTCTTAAATAATCAGAATGGTGGCGTAGTAGAGCTCACTGGTGGTGTACATACTGTGGAGTATCGTGCATTAGATCAGTGTGGTAATATGGCTAACTGTTTTGTAACCGTAACAGTAGTGGATGATAATCCTCCTGTACCTGTATGTGATGCATTTACGGTAGTCTCTCTGACAAGAGATGGTACTGGTAAAGCATTTGCCGAGACATTTGATGATGGCTCTACCGATAATTGCGAAAATGTATGGTTCAAAGTTATCCGCATGGATGCTGCTGGCTGTGAATCAATCAATGGTGATGATGATGATTTCCTCACAGGAGTTCAAGTATACTTTGATGACTATGTGAAATTCTGTTGTGAAGATGTAGATGGTGAAAATGTCATGGTGCGTTTCCGCGTATATGACGTAGATCCAGGAGACGGACCAGTTAATCCTGCAAGACATCTTGCTGGAGGAGACCTGTTCGGTAGATTTAATGAGTGTATGGTAGAAGTAGAGGTGCAGGATAAATTGCCTCCTACGATTACTTGCCCACCAGACATCACGGTATCTTGTACTTTGGATTTCGATACGGATGACCTAAGCATGTTTGGTACAGTTCATACAGATGAAGCTGATCGAGTTGAAATCATCATTGATGATCCCGCAATCAGCGATTTCCCGATTAATTATGGTCTTGACGGTGTGACTGGTGACAACTGCGTTGTTGACATTGATGTCACCGTAGTGAAGAAAATTAATGCATGTAATGTAGGAGAAATAACTCGCCTATTTATCGCAGAAGATGCAGGTGGACGTACTACTAGTTGTATACAGCGTATCACGATTACTCGTGTCGATAGCTTTGATCAGGATAATATCATCTGGCCTCTCAACTTTGAGGCACGTGATATCGGATGTGATGCAGGTACTCTACCTCCAGATTCACTTCCTCCGCTTATGGATAGACCTACTTTCATAGAGTCTGACTGTGATGATATTGCAGTGAGCTTTAGAGATGAGATCTTCACTTTTGATAATTCTGAGACTGCATGTTTCAAGATTCTGCGTACTTGGAAAGTGATTGACTGGTGCGGATCTATAGATGATGGAGCTGGCGGGGTTACTTTCCCACAGTTTACTCATACGCAAGTGATCAAAGTATTTAATGATGTAGCACCTACTATCATTTCAGACTGCGGTCCTGTACAGATTTGCACATTTGATGATGAGTGTGCTGATGGATTTATCGATCTTACTTTCTTAGCTGAGGATGATTGTACGCCACAGGATGAGTTGAAGTACAGCTATCGTGTAGATGCATTCAGTGACGGATCATTTGATATTACAGGATCAGGAAATGATGCTTCAGGCAACTATCCTGTAGGACGTCACACGATCCGCTGGACAGCAGAGGATGGATGTGGTAACGAAGTGAGCTGTACACAAGAGTTTGCGATTGCAAATTGCAAGAAGCCTACACCCGTGTGTCATGGTCTCGTGACCGTCCTCATGGAGAGCACCGGTACCGTAGAGATATGGGCTAATGACCTTGATAAGGGCAGCTATCATGTATGTGATGCTATCAAAGTATTCGTGAGTTTTTCACCTGACTCTTTGGTCCTTAATCGCACGTTCACTTGTGATGACCTTGGGGATAATGAAGTAATGCTGTGGGTGATTGATGAATTTGGAAATTCAGATTTCTGTACTGTAACAGTAGAGATCCAAGATGATAATAATTCAAATGCCTGTGACGGATTTGGTGATGGTGACATCATGGGACTTGTTACAACAGAGAATGATGAGGCTGTTGCAGATGTGAATATCGCTCTTGAGGGTAGTACGCTACCATCACAGATGACTGACACAGATGGGATGTTTGCCTTTGGTAATATGCCTTTTGGCGGAAGCTACAATGTAGTACCTTACAATAATGACTTCCCGCTCAATGGTATCTCAACATTTGACATCGTCAAGATTCAGAAGCACATCCTTGACATAGAATTGCTCGATAGTCCTTACAAGATCATTGCGGCAGATGTCAATAACTCTCAGGAAGTAACGGCTCTTGACATCATCGAGCTACGTAGATTACTACTCGGTTACTATACAGAATTCCAGAACAATACATCCTGGAGATTTGTAGACAGTCGTCATGATTTCCGTGATCCTCAGGATCCTTGGTCTACAGTATTTGCAGAGAACTACTTTATCAATCCGTTTGATGAAGACATGATGGAAGCAGATTTCACAGGTGTGAAAATTGGCGATGTCAATGGTTCGGCTGATACAGATGGTCTGTTATCTACTGAAGATCGTACAGATGGCGAGATGATCGTACACATCGCTGAGAAGAAGATTACCGCAGGTGAAAAACTTGAGATTCCTGTGCAGATATTGGGAGCAGAAGCGATAGCGAGCTACCAGTACGGTTGGAATTTTGATCCGCAAGCACTGCGCTACGAGGGTGTAACATCCAATGTAGTGAGTACTGATGATACGTACTTCGGTACTATGGCTACAGAAGCTGGTCACCTAAGCACTCTATGGTATGGTGTCTATGAAGAAGATCAACTCCGCAGTGAAGATGCGATCTATACCATGACATTTACTGCCATGCAGGATGGATATCTCAGTGATTATCTACAGATCAGCAGTGATCTTATACAGAGTGAGGGTACAGATAGAAGCGAGCAGCTCCTAGATGTAACTCTACAGTACCGCGGCGAGACCGAGGAGCTGATAGGTGTAGTTCTGAACCAAAACAGACCTAACCCATTCAGTGACAAGACGGACATATCCTTTGTCCTTCCTCAAGCCGCAGAAGCAACGATAAGCATACTCGATGTAACGGGTAAAATCATATTGGCAAAGACAGGCTACTTCGACAAAGGGCTCAATGTGGTTACTATAGAGGCAAATCAACTTTCATCAGAAGGTGTGATGTACTACCGACTGGAAACGGAAGACTTCGTACAGATGAAGCCAATGATTCTCCTCAAGTAATTACCAAAGTTTAATTGCTGTTTTTGGGATGGGACCCCTCTTGACTTCGTGTCAGGAGGGGATCCCTGTTTTTAGTGTATACCCAATTCGTGCATTAGGATTTTCGGTAAAAGTTTCTCAGCGATGTAACTGACGATCAATCAGAGCTATAGGCGATATATCATGAGTGTCGTTGGCGTACG